>Ga0315538_1000481_pt1 | contig 25385 bp, 28 predicted proteins | sample SalMarSW160230MG_2_FD_203834 | JGI IMG/M metagenome (GOLD analysis project Ga0315538, IMG submission 203834) | Salt marsh sediment microbial communities from the Plum Island Ecosystem LTER, Massachusetts, United States - Salt Marsh Sediment SW1601-230 ...
TATCCTTATTTGTGTCCATCATTTCTCCTTTATGTTTATTTTTTATCTAAATTATTTACATATTTTGGAGAGTGATGGACATAATGTCAAAGAGCTTTTAAAATTACAGAAAATATTTTACGTAGTCCTATTTTTTATGGGGTTCAAATAACTTTGAAATGTTTTTGAGTGTGATAAGATAATAAATGATATATTAAATTAAAGAAAGATACAGTATTGAAAGTGTTAATAATCTATCATTCAGAACACCACGGCAATACCAAAAAGATAGCAAAAGCAATGGCAGAAAAAATCAATGCAGATATTTTGAAAGCAGCTGATGTCAACCTCAATAAATTTAAAGGATATGATATTGTGGGCTTTGGGTCAGGAGTTTACAATGGAAAATTACATAAAGAACTTTCAGAAATTTTAAGCAAACTATCTCAACAAGAAGATAAAAAGGCTTTTATATTTTCCACAACAGGCTCTAAAACATACAGCTCTATGGCCCATGAACGGTTTAGACCAATGCTTGAAGAAAAAGGTTTTGAGATAATTGGAGAATTCTCCTGTCTTGGTTTTGATACTGCTCTAACCAAGGAAGGGATTAATAAGGACAGACCAAATAAACAGGACATTAAAGATGCAGAAGATTTCATTATAAATATTATTAAAAAATAATGATAATAAGCTCAAAAAGATGTATATCGGTGTAGATGGATGTAGGGCTGGATGGTTTGTAGTCAGCCTAGATGATAAAAATGAATTTAAAATAGATATCTTTTCAAATATAAATACTTTATGGGACATATATTCCAGTTCAAATTTTATACTTATTGACATACCAATAGGTCTCCCGGGAGGAGATATCATAAGTAGAAAATGTGACCTGGAAGCCAGAAAAATCCTGAAGCCCAAAAAGGGGTCCTGCGTATTCCCTGCCCCATGCCGTCCAGCAGTATATGCCGAGAATTACAGAAAGGCAAACAATCTTAACAGGAAAATAATAGGAAAAGGATTATCCTATCAAGTATGGAATATTATTCCTAAAATAAGGGAGACTGATGTATTAGTGACAGATGACAGTAATGCACGCAAGGTTATCAGAGAATCTCATCCTGAGGTATGTTTCTGGTCCATAGCCGGTAAAGTAATGACATACTCCAAAAAAACAACAGGTGGCATAAGGGAAAGATTAAAAATTTTAAAATCGGTCTATAGCAGGTCTGAAGATATTTTTAATTATGCACTGGAAAAATATAAAAGAAAATATCTGGCAAGAGATGATATATTGGATGCCATATCTTTGGCAGTCACTGCCAAAGAAGGGGTTTGGTATCTGATTTCCATCCCACATGATCCTCAGTTTGATCCAAAAGGGATACAGATGGAAATAGTTTACAGGAAATGGAGAAATATTAGTTATCATGTATAAAAAATTTTTTATTACTGGTTATCCGGGAAGTGGAAAAACCACCATTTTCAATGATATTGTAACCAACCTTAAAAAAAACCTCTCCGAACTACCTGTATATGGATTTATTACCAAAGAGATCAGAAAAAAAGGAATTCGTGTTGGCTTCAGTATAGAGAATTTTTATGGTGAAAAAGGGACTCTTTCACATATTGATCACAAGGACGGTCCCAGGGTAGGAAAATATGTGGTTGATTTAAGAGATCTAGAAAAGGTGGGAATAAATACCTTACGTAATGCTCTAAGAAAACCTGAAGCTAAGATAATCGTCATAGATGAGATTGGAAAGATGGAGCTTTTCCACCCTGAGTTTTTAGAAATTTTAGATAGAATCATAACTTCTGATAAAATGGTACTGGCAACTATCTCTTATAAAATGACTGAACTTCTGACAAAATTTAAAAATAGAAGGGATACATGTGTTTTTAATTTAGAAAATGCCCCAAAAGATAGCATAGAAAGAGAAGAATTAAAGGAGAAAATATTAAAAATCATTTTAAAAAATTATATCCCCCAGAAATAATCAATTACTCAAAATTAATATCCATAGACTAATATATATAATCTTTTTTATATGTTCACTTATTTGAGTTCTCTGTGATGTGAACCCCAAAACCTGGACACAAAGTTAATTAAGTTAAAACCAGCTGATGAGACTCATTTTCCTTTCTTTTATTAATTATTATATTTTCAAATTCTTCAGGTAGCATATAGCCAAGTGAAGAATGCAGTCTTTTCTTGTTGTAAACTTCTTCTATAAAATATGGAATTCTATCTTTAACTTCCTTATATGTCTCATATGAAGATGACCTTTCCCTCAAAAACTAGTCCAAGTTGAAAGTTAGAACAAGGGATAAGAGAAATATGTTGCTGCGTTCACATACTTTTATCTCTCAGATAATTGCGGAACCTGATCTTGAGGCCAGATGGATGGAAGCAAAAGATGAAAGAGATCTTCAGGATATTATTCTATTAGGTAAAAGAATAAGAGATTAAAATGTCAGATTTAAAAAAATATTACCAGGATATCTAAAGCCCTTGCAGTCGAGAGAAGAAAAAGAATAGTCTCGCTTTTACTTGGAAGAAAAAAAGAAAAAAAGTATTTCCCCGTTATTTTGATATAATTATTTAAATAGTTGTATCCCTTAAATATTATGGAAATAAATTATGAAAATTAATATATTTAAAGGGAAAACGTTGTTAGGTTTTATATTAATAACTTTAATCAGTCTGGCAATATTATCGCTTGCTTCAATACTTCTGGTTAATTTATTATATAAACCTGATCATGGTGATAATGTGCGACAGTATTTTGATGACGATTTACTGTTAAAAGCTTCAAATTATAATAGAGTCTCATTAAATATCAGTATTGCTAGCCATTTTTTATCCTGGTCCATTATGTCCGGTATAATTATTGTATTTTTAAAATATTTTAAAAGCACCCGCATAAATATTTTACTAGCTTTTTCTTTTATAGTCTTATTTTATATATTAATTCAACTTATACTCCTACCACTGGCATATTACAGGGGTTACATAATCGAACACAGGTTTGGGCTTTCAAACCAGACTTTAGCTATGTGGTTCTCAGATTACTTAAAAGAAAATGGCATTTCCATATTAATTTCTTCTCTGGGAATGACGGGTATCTATGCCCTGATGGTTTACATACCAAAGTATTGGTGGATAATTTCCTCAGCTGTTTTAGCAATATTTATTGTAGTGATCACCTATCTCTATCCCATATTAATAGATCCGCTGTTTTATAAATTTGAAAAGTTAAAGGATACAAATTTTCAGGAACAAATAATAAATATTGCAGGGAAAGCAGACATAGAAGTAAAGGAAGTTCTGGTAGCTGATGCAAGCAGGAAAACCAATAAAGCGAATGCCTATTTTACCGGAATTGGAGGCAGCAAGCGCATAGTAGTATTCGATAATCTAATTAATAATTTTCCAAGTAAAGAGACATTAAATGTAATAGCGCATGAGATAGGACACTGGTACAACTGGCATATATTCAAGAGCATAATAATAGGGATTATTTCGGGAACTGCCGGGTTATTTCTTATAAATGCTGTTTTTACTTACTCCAACATGGTAGGAGATTTCAAATCAATTTTGATTATAATTCTTTTAATATCCATAATTTCGTTTTTATCACTGCCGTTACAGAATGCAGTATCCCGGACTTTTGAAAGACAGGCTGATAATTTTGCTATGAAGGCAACAGAAAACCCTGATGCTCAAATCCAGCTAATGTTAAAGCTTGCGGAATCCAATCTGTCCAATGTGTCTCCACACCGGTACATAAAATATTTTCTTTACAGCCATCCGCCGATAATGGAGAGAATAGAGGCTGCAAAAAATTTTGATTAAAATCAAATAGTTTTTTTTACTTATTATATAATTATTTGAACTGTGACATAACAGGTAGATTTTAATAATGATAGACTCATATAGTTTTGGTAGTATAGTAATTGGTAAAAAATATATAAAAGATGAATATTTTAAATGATAGAAATAAAATAAATATTTCTTTATTTTTAATATCATTTTCAATATTTTTATACCAGGTATGCTTGCTTAGAGTTATTTCAGTATCAGATTACTATCATTTTGCATTTTTAGTTGTAAGTGTTGCTCTTTTAGGTTTTGGAATTAGTGGAAGTTTTTTGTATTTTTTCATCAGCTGGTTAAAAAGTCCCAATCTTATAAGACTTTTTTTTGCGTTCAGTTTTTCTGTGTCAATATTTATAAGTTTTATTTTAATAAACTATATTCCTTTTGATTCTTTTAAAATTGCCTGGGAAGTAAAGCAGATCTTTTATCTTGCAGCATATTATTTTTTTCTGCTCCTGCCATTTTTCTTTGGAGGATCGTTTATTGGATATATTTTACATAGTCAGGAAAAGCCGGGTGTCACATATTTTTACAATTTAATTGGCTCGGCATTGGGTGCGATAACATTTATATTCCTTGTTCCGCTGCTGGGGAAAGTAGGCATAATTGTAACTTCGTCGCTAATTGGCATAGCTGCAACATTTTTCTTATTTAGTAAAAGATATTTTAGGATTTTTTTATCTCTCAGCTTGGTTTTTATAATTTCCATGACTGCTATTCTGCTTTTTTATCCAAAATCCTTAGAAATTAGAATGTCTCCATATAAAAGTCTTCCCACAGTATTGCGCTACCCTGATTCTAAAATAGTATTCAGTAAAGAAAATTCATATTCTGTTTTGGATGTAATTGACAGCCCGAGTATAAAATCTGCTCCAGGCATCAGCCTGAAATATACCAAAGTGCCGCCTGAACAGATTGGATTGACAATAGATGGAGATAATTTATCTGCAATAACTCAGGTGAAAGGCAGCATTAAATCTCTTGATTTTATAAATTATCTTCCGGAATCGCTTTTATTTGAAGCTAAACCAGAGCCTGAAAATATTCTTATAATAGAACCTGGGGGAGGATTTGACGTCCTTGGAGCTCTTTATTTTACAGGGAAAATAGTGGGGGATGTTATTAGTACTGATGTTGAAAATAAAGAAATAGCCAGTAGTAATATTTTTGTTACACAGAATAATAATTTAATAATAGATTTACTAAAGAATGAGAAAAATATTTCCCAGTTCAGCGGAAATTTATATAACAGAGATAATGTATTTATTTATGAAACACCAAGCAGAAATTTCGTAAAAACAACCAGAGATAAATTTGATTTAATAATAATCAGTCTTTCGGATAGCTTTCATCCAATTTCATCTGGTGCTTACAGCTTGAATGAGGATTATCTTTATACAGTTGAATCAATTACTGCACTAATAAAGGTGCTGGATGAAGATGGAATACTTGCAATTACAAGGTGGGTTCAATTCCCGCCAAGTGAGGGTTTAAAAATTATATCAACACTATCCGAGAGCAGTGCAAGATCAGGTATAAATGATTTACCTGAGAAAGTTTTTGCATTTAGAAGCTGGTCAACAATTACAACATTATTTAAAAAAGGTGGGTTTGGCAGTGATGAAATACGCTTATTAAAAAATAAGCTGGATGAATTAAATTTTGATGTTGTTTATTATTTTGGAGCGAAGGGTGATGAAACAAATATTTATAATCAGTTTGATAAGCCATATTACTATGATTTTTTCAAAAAAATAGTAGAAGCCAGCAAGCAACAAAGAGAAGCTTTTTATAAAGATTACTATTTTAATATAAAACCTTCTACAGATGATGACCCATATTTTTATAATTTTTTTAAATTCAGGCAGATTCCTGATATTATAAAATTTTTTGGTAAATCTACCCAGCCTTTTGGAGGTGGGGGTTATTTAATACTTATCTTTACCCTTGTTATTGCTATTATTCTATCATTTTTATTAATCCTTCTACCTTTAAGATTAAAGAAAATAAATATAAGTTTTAAAAAGGATTTTAAATTTTTAAGTTATTTTTTTACTATTGGCTTTGGATTTTTCTTTATAGAACTCCCTTTTATTCAGAAATTCATTCTAATTTTAGGTAAGCCAGCATATTCACTTGCGGTAATTCTTTTTAGCTTAATGCTTTCTGCAGGAGTTGGAAGTTTTATAAGCAGTAAATTTAATGTTGAACTTAAATGGGTTGTTCTGGTTTTAGCAATTTATATAATAGCATTTACAATAGGATTTAGATTTGTTGGAGATTTTATAATTTCAAGAACTTTGTGGCAGAGATTTCTTTATACTGTTTTGCTTGTAATCCCGCTTGGCTTTTTTATGGGCATGCCTTTTCCAAAGGGTATTGCCAGGGTTAAAGAAAAAAGAGAAGAAATAACACCATGGGTGTGGGCTATTAATGGTTGTGCTTCCGTGATTGGCTCAATTACTGCTGTTATTATATCAATACATCTGGGTTTTTTAATTGTGATTGCTATATCTGCGGTAATGTATATTCTGGCATTGGTTTCATACAAATATTTTTAAGAACTCTCCCTTGTAAGAGGAACGAATGATACAAAATCAATAATTTTTTGTGTTTTTACATCACCATTTTCCTTAGTAACCTTCCATAGCACCTGATTCCAGCCAGGAGGGCCTACAGGTATTACCATAATTCCACCATCTTTTAATTGCTCTATAAGAGGCTGTGGGATATGGTCGGGTGCTGCAGTGACTATTATTCTGTCAAAAGGTGCAAATTCTTTCCAGCCATAGTATCCATCATGATTACTCGTCATTACATTTGTATATTTAGATAGTGGTTTTTTTGCCCTTTCATATAGGAGCGGGATTATTTCAACTGTATAAACCTGGTCAACAATTTCAGCAAGTATTGCTGCCTGATATCCTGAGCCTGTACCTATTTCCAGGACTTTTTCTTTTCCTGTGAGTTTAAGATTTTCTGTCATAAGAGCTACTATGTAAGGTTGAGATATGGTCTGTCCCATCCCTATTGGAAGTGGATAGTCGTTATATGCACTATCCCACTGGCTTTCATCTACAAATAGATGGCGCGGCACGTTCAGCATTGTATTAATAACTTTCTTATCTGTTATACCTCTTGCAATTATTTGCTCTTCTACCATTTTTGTTATTTTAATTTCATATTTATCTGAGCCAGTGGCAATGGAATTGGCGGGCTTACTGCAGCTTGTTGAAAAACTTATAAGAAGAAAAATTGCCGATATGAGCGACACTGATATGATTGGTACTATTAAAAGTGTCTTTATGCTCTTGTTATTGTTACTTTTGATTATCAGGTTCATTTTAAACTCAAGATAAATCCAGATTAAAATGTCTATTTATTTATTTTTATCATTTATATGAACTATCTAATTATATCACAGACAATTGCCGGCCAAGTTTGGAAAAGATTAGAGCGCTAATGTAGCCACTTTCTATATCAGCAAGCATCCTTTTTGTTTCCGGAAGACCCATTACTGACTTTCCGCTTACTGCCTCAAGATGATATACTTCCTTTACCTTCCAGCCTTTGGACTGTGCATAAAGGCTGGCTCTTTTTTCATGATGCTCTGGGCTTTCACCTTTGGCCTGATCTTCAGTGGAGACCCGAATCCAGATGCCAACTGGTTTTTCATTTTCCACTATCTGGCCTCCGTAAGAGCAAGTTTTGTAAGCTATTCTAAACAGCCATTTAAAACTTTATTAAATGTTATCTAATTTTAAAAGTTTAATACAGAGCTTTAAGAAAATAAACTGGAGCTATCGTTTTGGTCTAGAATCGAGAGGGGATAAATATTTGAAAATCATGTATATTATATTTATAATTCAACCAATATGTATTGTTGAGGCGAAAATATTTCGTAGAAAAACGAGTTATATGAAATTCCGAACCCTGCCTTAGAGGATAAACTATATATCATATATTTGACTTAAAAGGAAAGGAGGATATACCATGGAGGAACGTTGGAAGAACCGTAAGATGATACTGACTTAGGACAGTACAGCGATGGCGTTTGCTCACGTTTTGTGGTTTCTTGGTGCTGTATTCGCTGTCTTGGGAGTCATTGGTGAGGCCATAAACGTCACTCTTGGCCTGGAGCCAATATCTTGGTTACTGCTGGCAATTGCTGCTTTCGTGGCTAGCATACCTCAACTCCTTGGCTGGCATTTGGCTGTGTATTTAGATGCCATAGAAACTAAAAGTAAAAAAGAGGGGTAGCTACTGCCAGAGGAACAAGAAGCGCGGGACGGGAACGATTGCTCAAGGTCTTAGCCTCCTAAGGTCACTGGGCATCATGCCCCCATATTTTTTCTTCCACCTGTAAAAGGTCTGCTCGGTAATCCCCATCTTACGGATTACTTCCTTTACAGGGGTTCCCGTCTCTGCCTGTTTTAAGGCAAATGCGATCTGCTCTTCTGTAAATTTACTGCTTTTCATTTTCTCTGATCCTTTCTTTGTTAGATTTATTATAACGCCAAAACTAACATTATGTTTGAATCAGTTTTTGGGGAGAAGATCAATTCAACTAAAATAAAATTTGACAAATAATAAATAATAGTATAAACTTTCAATAAGTTTAGTATATAATAAACTCTATGAATGTAAAAAGTACAATTAATTCTACAGAGACAGCTGAATTTATTGAAAAATTCGGATTGTTCTTTGAGGCCTCTTTTGGATATCCAAAGATCAGCGGTAAAATATTTGCTTATCTTCTTATCAGCAAAAAACCTTACAAATCTGCAAATCAGCTAATAAAAACCTTAAAGATTTCAAAGGGTTCTGCAAGCAATATGTTAAGGCTACTACTTCAACCACAAATAATAGAAAAGATAAGCATCCCTGGAAGGCGTGAGTATTTTTATAAAATCAGAGAAGGTGGCTGGGAAAGTCTTTTAATTAGAAAATTAGAAACTCTCCCCGCCATAAGGGTACTTCTGGCAGAAGGGAAAAATTTAAGCAAAAATAAAAATTCAGATATTTCAAGCTGTATTGAAGGTATGGATAAATTGTACGCCTTTATTGAAAAAGAGATACCTATACTCATTGAAAAATGGAAAAAATTCAAATAAAAATAATTTAACGTGATTATATATTTAACAAACCCAAATAATTTACTTAGGCACTTTTAGATTAAATATCCCAATACTATTTAAATTCCTTCTTATATCCTTAATTATTATCGTTTCGATATTACCCTCATTCAGGAGTTTATAATAAAAATCACTCAATACTTGATTTGGTAATTTCCCCTTAACTTCATGGTCGCTTCTATAATTGTTAAATTCTTCCACAGGCCAATTATTTTGGAAAAAATAGGAATCTATAACACAAGGCATTTCAAAACCATATTCTCCAACCTCGAAACGAATTATATTTTTATGACTTTCTCTACTTCCACCCTTTTCATAAAGTTTTGTTTTGCCAGTTGTGGTAAAAATAAAAACATTTTGCTCAAGTGACAAAATGCTTGTTGTTCCAAAATAAACAAACCACCTATCTTTTACACGACCGTATTGGGGTTTCGGATAATTAAGCCATTTAAATACTGTACCTATCTCCATTAATGTGAGTATAAAAGAAAATTCTCTTCCGCTGCTGTTAATTCATCTTCGTTTTTATTAAATATATTTTCAAAAGTATCTTCATATTTCATAAATGTGTTTTCTTTTATATCATGGGCTACTTTCCAAGCTCTAATTTCCTTATGGCTATCCTTACAAATTCTATCTATTATTTCCTTTTCACTCATACTATGAATTGCATACTTATTAATTAATTTATTCATTTTATGTATTTCATACTTGGAAAAATAATCGGAATCAGCATTCCCCTTGGATTTTACTATATATTTATTTTCACCCGTAGGGATAAATTCTACTAATCTTGATTTATAATTTTTACGTCTATTATAAATTTCGGGTGGAACTGGCCCCTCGGACATCGCTTTGTATTTAAGTTCAAGAGCTGGTTTCCCCATTTCCTTCAAACTTGTAAAATCTAAATAAGCTAAATATTTATATAATGTTGTCTGTGGTAAGTATCTTCCAGTTTTATTATAGTGTTCCGTAGCAAAGTAACACATTGCGTTTTCACGCTTTTCTTTTTTATATGCTATCACTTTACTCACCGCCCCCTATTTTTTATTACTTTTTTCTTTTTCTTTTCTTCCGGTGGTGTATTTAATAATGTTTCCAATACTTTGTCAAATTTCTCTTTATCGGAATCGACTTTCCTGTTTTGCTTTTTATTTTCTTTATTCCTCTTCTGTTTCAAGTTTCAAACTCTCCTGATAGTGAATATTTGGTTTACCTATAATCAATGGTGGATCTCCTATGATTCCACTTTGTTTTATTAAATAATCGTCAAAGGTATCGAATATAAAAACGCCTGCTTTAATTGCCGAGGCAACATGTATGGCATCTTCTGGCCTCAATGCTTTATATTCCCAAAGTAAATTTCTTGCATTTTCAGCTATATATCTATCAATATTAATGGGAATTATATACTCTTGTTCAAAAAACCTGCAAATTTCATTAGAATCCTCTCTTCTAATTTTTTCATACCCCTTTTTCTTAAGATATATAACTTCAGCAATAGTATAAGCTGAAGTTATTATTCTTAATTCATCGTCCTCGGCAAGTTTCAATACACCCTTACATTTTTCATATTCTGGTTCTTTATTCAACCAACGCAAAAAACAACAAGAATCCCAATACCTATAATCCAATTAACCCTCCAATATACCACAAATATCCATTGCGGTAGGTAAATCCTTTTTATCTTTAAAAACCCTTAGTTCCTCTACTTTTATTCTTTTAGGACTGCCTACATTGTCATAACTAATAACACCATAAACATAAACTCTTTTACCAAAAGCTTTAATTGCTCTATTCATTATTTCATCATCATCAATATTACATCTAATTCCCCTATCATTAAGGGAATCATAAACAATGAATATTCTTCCACGTCTATCAGATATTGTATGCAATATTCCCTCAATAGAACCGAAAGCTTTATTTCTTACCCCCAATAAAGTATCTACATTAGCTGCAATATGTTTGGATAAAGTATATCTTTTTTCATCTATTAAAATATCTATCTTTTCTAAACCATTTCTATGAATATCGGGTATAGATGCTAAATCTTGTAAATAGGTCAAAGCTCTTTCATTGTAATTGGGGGGAATTTTTGCTTCTCTATTTAAAATATCGATACCATTGCCAATAAGACTAAAAACTCTGTCTTGTAAAGATTGATCTAATTTTTTAGCCATTTCAACTTCATTGATTAAATCAATACTCCCGGGTTTAACTTTTACAATCCAATCTATTGGTTTTCTTTTATTGAAGACTTGAGAAGCGATTTCATCAACAAATCCATAGAAGGAATTAATACTACTCTTTAACTTTTCAGAACTTATTTTAGTGCCCTCTAATTTTAGAGTTATATTTCTATTCATTTTACATACTCCTATGAGTCCCGGTATAATAATCTCTTACCACCGATACTATAAAGGGCAAAATCACTTCTATCAAAATCGTTTACATCACGTGCATTATATCTAAAATCAAACTCTGCCAAATACCTATGTAAGTGTTGTTTTCCTACATGTTGATACACGCCCATGATACCACGTTTTAATATACTAAAGTAGCCCTCTATAGTATTAGTACTTGCGATACCATTTACATATTCCTTTTCACCATGATTCACAACATAGTGAAATGCATATTCTTTATCCAATCCTTTATAGGACTTAAATTCATCTGTAATCAAAGTCGATGTTCCATCAACATTGTTTCTTATTATTTCTTTTAAATTTTTAGCTGTTACATTCTGAACAGGGAAAGATCTTACTTTACCATTACGTTCCACTAAAGAAAATACTGGAGTTTTAGTCTTAGAACCTCGACCTCTTTTACCTTTCCCCTTACCACCAACATAAGTTTCGTCCGCTTCAACAATTCCTTTCAGTTTCTTATCTTGAATTTTTTGTTCCATAGCATGTCTGATACGATGCATCATAAACCAAGCTGTTTTATAAGTAACTGCTAACATTCTTTCAATTTGTGTAGCAGCTATGCCCTTTTTAGAAGAACACATTAATTGAACTGCAAGTAACCATTTATGTAATGGAATGTGACTTTTTTCAAATACAGTTCCAACAGTTATACTAAATTGCTTTCTACAGTCTTTACATTTCCATACGCCATTTCTTAATCCAGATGTGGTACTTTTGGGTTCTAATTTATAATGCTTGTTAATAGAACCACAGTGGGGGCATATTGGTTTACCACTTTTCCATCGGATATTTTCAAGATATTTTCTTGCCGATTCTTCATCGTGAAAATGTTTTTGATTTATGTCTATTTTTTTCATTTAATACCCTTCAAAATTTGTTATAATTTACTTGAATTATAACAAATTCATTTGGGTTTGTCAAGTATATAATCGCCTAATTTAATACTGATGTAATCATATAATTCTTATACCCATCTAGCATCTTTAGATAAAAAATAATAAATATAGAAAAAAGGAATCAAAAATGAAAAAAACAAGTGTTGCAAGATCAAAAGCTTTTGGTGTTTTCCAAGATAATGAAGTTGACTGGGTGTTTAGAAGAACGCTTGAACACACGAATGAAAAAGCTGCTGAAATAGGGGAATGCTTATATGTTGCAAGAAAAATAAATGAAAAGAACGGGGATAGTTGGATAACACATTGGGCTGATCTTGCTCAAAGAGTTGAGTTACAAGCAATAGCATCTTATAAAAATGGCTCTTTACATAGTGCGAAAAACGCATTTCTAAGAGCCAGCAATTATTACCGTACAGCAGAATACGGAACACCCCCATCTAATAATAGTTTCGACAAGCTGTGGAATAAAAGTAAAGAATGTTTCCAAAAAGCCTGTTCAATTTTTGAACCAAAAATCCAAAAATATGAGATTTTATTTGATGGAAAAAAATTATCTGCATATTTCTGGAGTCCAGATGATAAAAATATCCGACGTCCAACCTTATTTGCTGTAGGTGGTAATGACACATCATTGGAAGAAGTATGCCTAATGTGCGGGTTTGCAGCTATAAGGAGAGGTTATAATTTCTTTACTTTTGATTTTCCAGGCCACCGGGGTGCAGTCCATAAGTACCATGATTGTATAAAGAGGTATGATATGGAAGTGCCATTTAAACCTGCATTCGATTTTTTAGAAAAACTTCCCGGGGTTGATGATAGGATTGCATTGACAGGATTTAGCTTCGGGGGTTATATTGTTTCAAGAGTAGCAATATACGAGCCTCGTGTTAAAGCTGTGATACCAAATAGCCCAATTGTAGATCTCTATGAAATCTCGGCAGCATTTATGGGAGATATAGTAAAATTAAAAAACCTGATATCAAAAATACCTCCATACTGGTTGGAAAAAATTATTAATGCCAAATTAAATAAATTTCCACTGAGAAAGGCATTTAAAGAATATACAAATATGACGGCAGGAATGCAAAATGCATCCATAAAAGAAAAACTTGATATAATAGATAAAATGCAGAAAGAATATTCAATTAAAGAGCAATTAAAAGAAATAACTTGTCCTGCTCTTGCTCTTATTGGTGAAGATGAAGGTGATGTAATGATCAAGCAGGCAGAGGATTTTCTTTCTGGAATTTCATCTAGCGAAAAGCAAATTTATAAATTTTCCTTAGAAAAAGATGGTTCTAATGATCATTGCCAGCTTGACAATAGATCACGTAGCAATGAAGTCATGTTTAATTGGCTTGATAATATATTTTAAAAAAGACTATTATGATTTATAGAAATGCTTCTGAATGAAATTTTAAAAAACCTTAAGTTGCCATATAGCATATCAGAAAAAGAGTTTTGCCAATATAGAAAAAATTGCAATTGTCGAAAGCCCAGATGCAGGGAAGAGCTTGAAGGGTTTACCAAAATATTAAGAGAAGGAATAGAAAGTTGATAAAATGTTAGATGCTAAAACAATTAATAAGTATTATAAGGATGTGTCAAAAGAGGAGCTTAAAAAATTCCAGCACTTTCTTAAGACACATACTTTAAAAAAGATCGATTCTAATGGTCAGGGTATTGAATACTACAGCTCCGGTAGAGGAGAAAAGACAATACTTTTAACCCCAGGTGGAATGGGAATACTACCCCCGGAATATGGTTTTAGGTATATATTGAAATTAGAGAAAGATTTTAGAGTTATTGCACCTGCAATTCCTGAAGTTAAAAGTTTGGATGAATTTAGTGATGTACTCAATCGAATTTTAGAAAATGAAGAAATCGAGAAGATCATAATAATAGGTAGCTCAGGTGGAGGAATATTTTCTCAACCCTATTTCATGAGAAATTTTAACAGAGTTGAGGCAATGATACTTACCAATACTTTTGGTCCAAAAAAAGAACGAAACAACAAATTAGTATTTAAGCTTCTCAGATTATTCCCCGCCTTTTTCCTGAAAGCTCTCTTTAAAAAAAAGGGAAAAAAATTAGCTTCGGTTGATATTCCTCCTGAAGCAAAAGCAAAAATCGGTTTTTCTATGGCACTTTTTAATGAGATACTAAGTAAAAGTTTTGATAAGAAATTACTGTTATCCCAGATGGAATTGTTTTTTGAATTTAATGAAAAAGACAGTTATAAATTTGAAGATTTCAAGCAATGGAAAGGTAAAGTATTAATTATTACCTGTGAGGATGATCCAGGGTTTATAGATGTAGATTATTTGATGAAAAATCTTCCCAATACTGAACTATTTACCTTCCCAAAAGGGTTAAAACACATGGCTCCAGTAATTCAACCAGATAAATATTGGAGAATTATATATAAATTCCTGGGAAGTTTATAAAGCACTTTTATTAAAAATCGTATAAAGATCTAAAATAATTATAAAGTTATAAAGAAGATACTTGATTGTCTATATATATGTCAAAAATTAATGGAGATATGCAAATGAATAAAGACAGTAAAATGACTTAACAAGAGCTGAAAGCCCTGAAGGAAAAAATCGCTATTAGGTTTTCATTAATTCCTCTTTTTCTTGGACTTATTATTCTTTTACCCGCAGGAACTTTAATATTTTGGCAGGCCTATACGTATTTTGCAATTCTCGTTATTCCAATGATTTTCGCTATATTTTACTTTTTTAAGAAGGATCCAAAGTTCTTGGAGCGTCGAGCAAGAGCAAAAGAGAAAGAAAAACAACAGAACTTATTGTCTATATTTTCAACTATTATTTTTCTTGCGGGATTTATTATTCCAGGTTTTGATCACCGCTTTGCCTGGTCCAATGTTCCAGTATATATCATTATAACAGCAGACATTATAGTTCTATTGGGTTATTTAATAATCCTTTTTGTCTTCAAACAGAACAGTTATGCATCGCGTATAATTGAGATTAATGAAAACCAAAAGGTGATATCAACCGGGCTTTATAGAGTTGTCCGCCATCCGATGTATTTAGGAATACTTATTATGTTCTTACCTACCCCTATTGCACTTGGTTCATATTGGGTGGACTTCCCCCCAAAAATTACTCCAATAGTAGCCTTGTAATAATCTAATAGCTTTATCATTTTCATATTTGGTTGCTAATCAAGTACGCTGAAGCTATTAAGGGAAGTATCAAAAGTAGATTTATAGGAATCAAAGGACTTCTGAGGGGAATTAAAACCTAATATCCATCCTGTACCATTCGATACCAGGTATACTCTCACAGATTTATAGGTGGTGGGATTAATAGTACTGGTATGAATATGCTTTATCGCTGGTATACCATTTATAGTTAATTCCTCCGTAGAGATAGGAACGTAATCTTCAGTGATATCAGGCAAAGCGCCTATCTGAAATTCAGAGAAACTCTCCAGGCTATGTCCTGATGCCGCATACTTTGCTATCATTATACCCACCGGATTAAGGCCAAATTCCTTTTCCCAAATAGAAACTTTGACATCAGAAGATTCCTTATGGGTTTCAACGTGCCAACCATCTGGATGATCAATAGAAAATTCACCAGCTTCATCAATATAAGTCACAAACTGAGATGGTTCTGAAGGTCCACAGCTCATACCTACGATGCTAAAAGTTGCAGCCAGAACTAAAGTGGTGATTATTAAAAAAACCTTTTTACTCATGGCACTATTTCTATATGTGTAAGTTTAACACTTTTATTATATCATACACCCGAAATATTTATTGGCTGGCCACTGTGGACGATGTTAAAACCAGGATTTTAGTGTTAAATGAGGATATTTTTATTCCAGACCTGAGTTTTTAAGTTTAATCGTATTTACCCCACTGTGCTACCCACTATTTCTTTTTAAAAACAAGTTGTAAAATGATAAGGTAAATTATAATAATATCCCTTATTTAAGGTACTACTTCCAATGAATATCTGGGAAAGATATGAGATACCTTTTTGGATACTTATAGGTGTATCTATATATCTTTTTATATTGATCATAATATATCTAGTATTAAAGTTTGCTTTCCATAAAAAAATCAGCAGTATAGGCATGTATCTATCTTATCTTACCTGGTCCTTACCTTTCTGGCCTTTAGGTGAAATTACAGCTTACCCCAGAAGAAGAAAAATGTGGCTGGTAAAAAGCGGGCTTAAAGAAGGCCAGTCATATCTTGAGGAGGGATTTGGTATAGGTACCTCCCCCATTCTAGCCTCTAAAATAGTAGGAAGTAGTGGTGTAGTATATGCTTTAGACAATCAACCTTTTCATATAACTTTATTATCTCTAAGGAAAAAAATTAGAAGAATAAAAAATATAAATCTTATTTTATCTGATGCAAAAGAAACTGGCCTGGAAGATAGCAGCATAGATACTATCTTTATTTGTAGTGCATTTCATGAGTTTGCGGACAAAAAAAATATTTCCCTAGAACTTTATAGAATACTTAAACCCGAAGGTAGTTTAAGCATACTTGAGGAATCCGTAAGATCTGCTAATAATGCTAAGGAAATTATAGAATCTATTAAGCTTTTTAAACTAGTCGAAAGAGATAAGAAATTTATTAAGTTTAAAAAAGAAAAGTAAAACAATATCTTATAATTTATAGGAAGACTCTTCTAATATTGGTATTGGCTGGGCATAGCGAACGAAGTTAGAACCAGAATAATAGCTTCAAAAGAGAGTATTTTTATACCAAAATTGAGTTTTTCACTTAAATAACAATTATTTATTTTACTTTTTACTTTTTTTAATATTCGACACATAGTAAAATCCTATAAACAACTCCATTCCAGTGATTTTAAGTATAGTTCAAGAAGTCGCAGGAAACTGTTCAACAGAAGCTATTACTATAGACTAAAAATAGTTGATAAAGACAGTCCTGCCCAAAAGCAAGACTGTCTTTTTATATCTTAAAGCTATTTCTTCCTACAACCCTTTACCATAAGATCCTTTAAGACCAGAGAAAGTCCTCCCAGCCCGAACAGGATTCCGGCAAATCTTATTACCCAGCCAACAAAAGGTATACTGAATACTATCATTATTATTACCAGGCCAATAAGATATGCAAGGACCTTCCAGCCGTATTTGTCCATGTTAAGGGATGTTTTGCATAGTATGGCTCTTCCCAGTAGGTAAGATAAGAATATCGTGCTGAGATAGATAAGAAGCCCATATACTATAAGCATTATCACATTAGAGGCCATGGCTACTATTCCTACACCAGAACCTATTATGGTAATAAATAGGAGTATGGAGATAATAAATACTATTACAGATGCTACGGGAACACCAAACAGTATAATGGCTCCTCCTCCCACACAATATCCCAGAGTGCTTTTCATCCTGTCATTGAATTTCTGGAAAAACCCGGGCATGGCCAGGATAAGTATAATACCCAGCACAAATAGCCCCAGGAAGGCTATTATCCTGCCTCCAATATAAGTAGCGGTAAAGATTGCCCATGGTGTCCTATCGGCTTTTAATATCTCAGGTTCTACTTCTTTTACAATGGTCTCTTTTACTTCTCCACCTATTACTGCGTCACCGGAAATATTGGCCTTGGTAGCAGACCTGTAGATTAGGTCTCCGGTTATCTCGGCAGAACCGGTGACTTTCAGGCTCTCCACATCCTCTATCTTTACATCTCCATCTATCTTCCCCGATATGGTTATGTTTCCACCGCTTAAAATGGCATTGTCCTCTACAATACCTGAGATGTCCAGTGTCCCTCCACTAATGACCAGTGTGCCTCCTATGACCGACTCTTTAGAGATTGATATCTGGCCGCCTACTGCCAACAGGTCGTCTGCTACATCACCTGCTATACTAATTGTCCCGCCAGCGGTCCTGATGTCATCCCCAACATCTCCATTTAGGGTTATCATGCCTCCAGCCACCATGAGGTCCTGCGCTGTATTTCCATCGACATCGATCCTGCCTCCCGCCATAATAAGGTCACCGGCTACATCCTCAGTGATAGAGATATCGGAGCCGAACATATACAGGTCGTCATTTAACTTAGTGGAAAAGCTTGAATCATCCTGCTTTTCGGACTCTTGTGCCCATAGTGGTGAGGTGGATAGGAACAATATGGAGACTGCCACCAGTAAGAATACCGGTAATTTCTTCATCTGATTCCTCCTGTCTTGTATATATAATATCCTTTTCATTATATAGGCAATCTTAAAACTTTGTCTCAGATTGTCAAACTATACTTAAATCTAAGTTTGAAACTTGATTTATTAAGAATATAAATAAATTATAATATTTAGAATATTTAACTTAAGATATCAATGACACAGTTGTCTTACTTGCTGCCCAAATAGTATAATAGCAAGAACTTTTAAAATTAAAATTGAAATTGAATATTAATTGTTTTGTGTGGCTGCCCCAAGTAGCGAAATTTCGAACCAAATTTTGAGGGAAATAATTGATTTAAAACATAAATTCAAATATTATTCAATTACAAAATGAAAATTGATTGTGAAAATTCAATCTTTAAAATTTAAAATATGAATCCAAAAATTCTTATTAGGAAGATAAAAAATAGCGACAATCCATGGATTAAATTTATTTTTAATGATTTCTGGGGCGGGAATTTTATAGCTACGAAGGGGATTATCCACAATATCAAAGACTTGGATGGTTTTATTGCTATCTTTAAAAATGAAAAGGCTGGGTTAATTACATTTAGAATAGCTGATAATGAATTTGAAATAGTTTCACTTAATAGTTTTGTAGAAAATATAGGCATAGGCTCTGCTTTACTTGAAGCGACTATAAAGTTAGCTAAAGAGAATAGCAAAAGAAGAGTGTGGCTTGTAACCACAAACGATAATATTGATGCACTAAAATTTTACCAAAAAAGAAATTTCAGACTGAAAAAAATTTATCCGGATGCAATCAAAGCATCCAGAGAATTAAAACCTTCTATACCTCTAACAGGAAATTATGGTATAGCTATAAAGGATGAGATTGAGCTTGAACTTATAATATAGAAATGTTTTGGGGTAAATTAAATGTGGCTGCCCCAAGTAGTGAAATTTCGAACCAAATTTTAAAGGCTCTGGAAGAATTATTTATGCTATAATTCAGAGATAATTAAAATTAGAAGGGTTTAGTTTAAATGTTAGAAAATCTTTTTTTTATTCTTGGTATCGTAAATAATCTATTTTTAATAATCATCTTTTTGGTTCGAAATAAAATAGCTGTACTTAAAAGAATAGGATGGATTTACTTTTTACTGGCGATCCCAGCAACCTATGGGATTTTCTTGGTTATAAAGGAAAATAAAGCAGTACAGTATGCTATATTCTTAGGGATATTCCTGGCGTTTTTAGCCATAGAAGTTTTATATGATTATATTTTAAAAATTGATTTCCGGACTAATTTCAGAAAACACTGGAAACTGTTAATCCCATATTTAATTCTCTATTATTCAATGAGCTATGGATTTATAGTAATGGTCTGGAAAACCTCCTTAATTGGTGGAGCGATAATGCTTGCTCTTGTTATCATCCAAATACTTATAAACATAATCACCCATCCTCGCAAACGAAAAGAGTCGTAAATATTTATATGTTAGTAAAAATTATTTAATCTTAAAATGGCTGCCCCAAGTAGTGAAATTTCGAACCAATTTTTAAAAGAGTTAATTGATTTGAAAGACCTAATTGGCAATTAAGCAATATAAATATTTGCTTTGGCCGGAATAGTAGATCATGTTATAACCAGGATATTTAACTTAAATGAAAATATTTCTATTTCTTAATTGAGGTCTTAGGTATTTTTCTAAAGTTAACAACTTGTTTACAACTTTAAAAATATTATATATAATAAAGTTGTAAACTAATATTTTAAAAGAATAAAAACAAATAAAGTTTACAACTTGTTAACTACTATAATATCTAATATAAATGATAGTTGTAAACAACAGGTTTTAATTATGAATGTTAAAGACTTAATTTTAAAAAAATTAAAAGAAAATGGTGAAGTTAAATCTTCAGAAATTGTAAAAGCTACCGGATACTCCCGCGTATATGTAAATAGGTATTTTAAAGAACTTTGCGAGGAAGGTGTTTTATTACAAGTAGGTAAAGCAAATAAAGCAAAGTATATTCCTGCAACCGAAGAGATTGTATTAAAAGAAAGGAAATCTATTAATAAAATACATAGGATATTTAATAATATAAACCTTCATGAAGATGAGGTTTTCGATAGCATTAAAAGGAATTCAGGTATCATAGATAGCCTGAGCACCCGTATCTCGGCTATTTTAGAATATGCTTTAACAGAAATGCTTAATAATGCAATTGAACATTCTGAATCAAAAAAGATAGAAATGGTGATAGAGAAAAGAACAAATAACATAGTATTTGAAATAAGAGATTGGGGTGTAGGAATTTTTAACAATATTATGACTAAAAAAGGATTAAAGAGCAAAATGGAGGCTATACAGGATTTACTTAAGGGAAAGCAAACTACAGCACCGTCATATCACAGTGGAGAAGGAATTTTTTTCACTTCCAAGATGGGTGATATCTTGACAATTCAAAGTTCTGAAAAAAAGATTATTTTTAATAATTTAATTAAAGATTTATTTGTTCGAGATGTTAAAAATACTCAAGGCACTAAAGTAGTATTTTCCATCAATCTTAATTCTACAAGAAATCTTAATAATATCTTTAAGCACTATTCTGATAGTAACTATGAATTCAGTAAGACCGAGGTTGTTATCAAGCTTTTTTCAGTCGATGTCAATTATATATCGCGCTCCCAGGCACGTAGAGTTTTAACCGGTTTAGAAAAATTTAAAACAATCATACTTGATTTCAGGGGGATAGATACAGTGGGACAGGCATTTGCAGATGAGATTTTTAGGATATGGAAGAAAAAAAATCCCAAAGTAAATATTATATTTCAAAACGCTAATGAGAATGTTCGATTTATGATAAAGAGAGCACTTTCGGGAGAATAAAACTTTATTTTTACTGCTTAGTTTGGCTGCCCCGAGTAGTGAAATTTCGAACCAATTTTTAAAAGAATTAATTAACTTGAAAGATTTTTTAATAACTATGTAAAATAGATGTCTACTTTGGCTGGGGACAGTGGACAAAGTTAGAACCAAGATTTTACTGTTAAATGAGGATATTTTTATACCGGAATTATCTTTATAATCCCTTTGTTGTCTGTAAATATACTTTTTTATTAAGCTGTTTAAGTCTTTAAATTATAATGGTTCCAAGTTAATATATTTTTATATTGTTAGTGTCAATAAAGGAGTACTGATAAATGAAAAGATATAGAAGTTTTTATTTAATAGTAGTGATTCTTATAATTTCTGTCCTTTCACTATTATTTATCAGCTGCAAGCAAGATCCTTCCACTCTGAGAATTTACCAACCTCCCGAAAATATTGACGATGGTCTTGAAGTAGGTTCCTTAGAAGAAGTAAATATGGATCGAGCATTGATTGAGAAAGCAGTAAATGACATAGATCGTGGCAAATATGGAGAAGTGCATTCAATGCTTATTTTTAAAGATGGTAAGCTTGTAGTTGAAGAATATTTTACTGGCCATAAATACCAATGGGATGCTCCCAACTATCACGGTGATTTGGTTGTCTTTTCAAAGTCTACTCAACATTTTGCCCATTCTGTTACTAAAAGTGTCACTTCAATCTGTATCGGCATCGCAGTAGACAATGGTTTTATCCAAAGTGTCAACCAGTCTATATTTGATTACTTACCAGAACACGAACATTTAAATACAGATGGGAAAGATAAAATTACCATCGAACATCTTCTGACTATGACATCAGGACTTCAGTGGAATGAGTGGAATGCATCCTATACAAGTCTAGAAAATGATATGGGTAAGTTATGGTTTTCTTGTGAAGATCCAATCACTTGTGTTTTAGAAGCACCTCTTATAAGCGAACCTGGGACTAGCTTTATTTATAATGGTGGTGGAATAGATATCCTGGGTGAGATTTTAAAGAATGCCACAGGAATAGACATTGATGAGTTTTCTAAAAAATATTTATTTGAGCCCTTAGGGATTGATTCTTATAATTGGGAATTACGATTCAAAAATGGTGTTATTGATACTGCTGGTGGTTTAAAAATAACTCCAAGAGATATGGTTAAAATCGGTGCGACATTCTTAAATAATGGAATCTGGAATGGGAAACAAATTATCTCAGAGCAATGGATAGAAAAAAGTGCTACTCCATATCAAGGTAATACAAGTATTAAGATCCCGGGCGAAGACCTTGGAAAAGTAGGTTATGCATATACCTGGTGGACAAAGGAGTACTCAATTTCAGGCAAAAGAATAAACGGTTTCTGGGCTAATGGTTGGGCGGGACAGAAAATTATGGTCTTTCCTGAACTGGACATTGTGGTAGTTTTCAATGGTGGCAATTACACGTCTAACAACCATAATTTAAAGATTCTTGAGAAATATATTTTTCCTGCTATTGATTAAATATTTGAAGTATTTTTTAGAATTAAATCAGTAAGATATCTACGACACATTTGTCTTAAGTGGTTGCCCCAAGTTGCGAAATTTCGAACCAATTTTTAAAAGAATTAATTAACTTGAAAGATTTTTTAATAACTATGTAAAATAGATGTCTGCTTTGGCTGGCCACCGTGGACGATGTTAAAACCAGGATTTTACTGTTAAGTGAAGATATTTTTATACCAGAATTGAGTTATTAATACTTTCTTATCATCAAAGCGTCAAATCACTAAATATATCTATCTTTTTAACGGATTACAAAAAATAGAATAATTATATTTGGTAGAACATCATTGATAATCCGATCTTTATCTATTTGTTATTCTATACCTTTTAGTGACATAATCACTGAATATTGACATAATTGCATCAAGCATTTTAGTAGACATATTAAATGGAGAAAAATGGGCAGAGTTCAGAAAATTAATGGCTACCTTTTCCTAATCTTATTTTTAATACTTATTATAACTTTTTTTACCCGTAATAATATACGTAATGTAGACGAGATCACGGATGAGGCTATAAATCAACCTGTTCAAAAAGAAATATCAAATACGGAGGAAATTGAATTTAAAAAGGATGGCTATTTATGGCAGCTAATACCTCTTTATGATTATGAGATAAGCGGTCTTGTTGTTGGCAGAATGAATTATCAGATATTCAGTATCAATAAATATACCAGTTTATTCCCTATTGACTTGGGTTTGATCTGGGGCAATAATGTTGCCAATAAAGTCTATCAGGATAAGCGAATCAAATTCAAGCAGGACTCCCGCTGGTGCTGTGTCTGGTGGGATGGAGATGCCGTTTTCAACCTCAATGAATTCTCTAATAACCATTTATTCACTAAGGAAAAGGATTTGAGCGATGAAGCTAAAAAAATTAACCGCGGCGATCAGATAACAATCAAAGGAAAACTGGTGAATATTATAGCTACCCCACTAGAAGATAATGGGATATCCGGACAAAATACTATTACCTGGAAATCGAGTACGACCAGAAAAGATAATGGCGCGGGAGCATGTGAAATTATCTATGTTGAGGATATAAAAGTATTAAAAAAAGGCAATATGCTCTCCCGTTTTTTATTCTGGTTTAGTTTTTATGGATTGATTTTTATAATTATTTGGAGCATATCTTATTTTCTATATAGTATTAATATGCAGCAAAAAACTGATTCCTGACTCATTTGAAAGTTCGAAAGTTGAGCAAAAAAGACAAATAATTAATTTTGTACTTAAGAACTTACAATTAAGAGGTAAAAGTCTGGAATTTGAACTTAAAAAGCCCTTTGTTATATTAATAAATTTGAATAATTGTCAAAATCTTTCAGTTTGGCTGCCCCAAGGTGTGAAATTTCGAAACAATTTTTAAAGGAATTAATTGATTTAAAAGACTTAATAAGCTGAGTATTTCGAGAAATCCATTGGTTAGCAACTATGCGCAATGTTAGAACCGCAATAATGACTTCTGGTGAACCTATAAAAATCTTTTAAACTTCACCCTAAATAATCCTATTCTACATAATCTTGAGAACCTATTAATTTTTTTATTTCTTCGAATTTTCTTGCTGGATATAAAAATGCTAAAAAATAAGAATCTATATTATAATTTTTAATTATTATTTTTAAATCAAACCCACCTAAAAATAGTAGCATTCCTTTTTTATTTCTGTGCTTTAATGAATCAAACTTGATATCTATAGTCAATGCATGATTGTGAAAAGGCATATTATATAATTGACCAATTGTATATTCACTATCAAAACTAACATTTCTTTCATCAAAAAAATTGTAATAAGGAATTTTTCTCCACTCACCTATTATCTTTAAATCTTTAAAACTTTTATTTATATTAAAATCTATATACTGTTTATTAGATTTATTTTCTGAATCATTAAAAGCACTTAAATCATTTAATATTATAGTAAATAAATGTCCTATATCCATATATAATGGAGTAGATCTTCGGTTTTTCTTTTTGAAAGTCTTAATATCACCGGATTGCGAAAAATTTACATTTCCATCTGTATGATGAGTGTATTTAACTGAATGAGAAGTTGTTTTCCCGTAGTCCTCTAAATTCAATTTATGGGGTAATTTTCTATTAGCTGGATGTTTTAATTCAGCTAATATACCATTCTTGTATTTAAAATAAGGAAATATTATAAATATAGTACCATCTTTTTTATTAAACTTAATCTTAAATATATCATACTTTTTTTGACCCTTTATAACTCTAATATTAAATTCTTTACCTCTTATTATATCAATTTTCATATTTCTATTATTTATCTTATATTATTTTTATAATACCATGAATCTCAGAATGCAAAACTTTATTTTCATGTGTAAGACTATAAATTTTACTAGAAAAATAATATTTCTTCTGAACTCTTATTAATATTAGAGGGAGTTTGTCATTTTACTTGGTGCACAGGTTGGCTGGGGAGGGAGGATTCGAACCTCCG
>Ga0315538_1000484_pt1 | contig 25269 bp, 20 predicted proteins | sample SalMarSW160230MG_2_FD_203834 | JGI IMG/M metagenome (GOLD analysis project Ga0315538, IMG submission 203834) | Salt marsh sediment microbial communities from the Plum Island Ecosystem LTER, Massachusetts, United States - Salt Marsh Sediment SW1601-230 ...
AGAAGACTCCCAGGACCAATGAGTGCGCAGATAGACCCGACAAGCGCCAGTCCCCAAATCTTTCTTCTCAACGCATAGATACCACCTACTATGGCAATTATCCCCGATATGATTAAGGGAATAGCAAAGGTACTCCATCCCCATACTACTTCAAATCCAAAGAATGCGCCTATGGTGCTACCGAGCACAACAACTACTATACATAAGGTCACACCAATGGCTCCTGAAATAATAGAGAGTATGCCCGCAGTTGTCGGCTTCCAAGTTTTCTCCATTTTTTATTCCTCCTGTTTATTCTTTATATAACGATATAGTTAGAAGCTCTCAAGGTCATGCCATCATGACCACTCTTGGGGGAAGGTTGAGGTCTAGCTGCCATAGGAGACTTGACCACTCCCAGGTTCACTGTTTCTTATAACAGGTAGCGCACAGAGGTTTTGCCATGGTTATCCGTTCTCTTAGCTTCCCACAGGAGTGACAATACTTCTCTTGATACTCAGGGTTTTTGTATTTATTCCATGCGCTATAACAATCAAGGCAATATGGTGCGGATACATCGTAACTTTTTCTTTTACCGCACCGAATACAGAAACCTCGCTCATTAGTGCTCTTATATTTTCTTGTTCTTTTAGGTCTATCTTCAATCTGCGAATCAACCAGTGATTTTGCCTCTTTGCCTATTGCCTCAAACATACTCTTGATTGCACTGTCCTTTTTGGCACTAGCGACTATGTACTCGGCTTCACGAATTGCTTCTTTGAAAACTGATTCATCTTCAGCTAGATTTATGAGAATCCCCATCTCCCTGTTGTGTTGCTGTGAGTGTTCAAGCAAATTCAACGATGTGATTACCATTGAATCTTTGTTGTAAAAACACTTTGCATGCAGGTCTTCATCAAATCGGAGTTCCAAGTACCTTAGTTGTTTGAGTTTGGATTTCACTTCAGAAGCCAACTCCTTCCCTCTGCAAACTACTACCGTCTTCATGCCCTTCCCGTCTTTATACTTTAATCGTGCAAACAAATCGTCTGGCATTTTGATATAGGGAGTTATCAAGACGACTTCATTACTGGCCTTGTCTACAATTGATACAATTTCGGCATATGCTTTGTCTTTGTTCAGAAACTCTACCATCGTTGCCTCCTTTGACTTCTAACACCATATAAAGTCTCAGGAGAATTGTCAACATCCGAAGCTTAACGATGCCAGGATGTCATCCCATCGCAGGAGTGCTACCTAAGCCTAGCCAGGAAACTGATGGCTCGTAGAAAAATCTAGTTAGCCTTGAATTTCTTGCCACTCTCTTTTCCTGAGACAAACGAATATTATTGGAAGAATCCCGCTAAGGGTGAAAACCCAATCTAGAAACGAAGGAGGGAAAAAAGTTGCATTTGGTGGAGGATAATTGAAAGGAAATGGCGGATAACGAAAATTGAAAGCAAGAAACAAGTATAAATCCAGAAGAAGGAGGACAAGGCTTGAAGTGAAGCACAGTTTCCAATATTTTCTCTTAAGACAAAACACCCCACCAGTAATAACAAATACAGCTGGAATAATGGCGACTAGTATAAAACGAGCGTAATTCATACTCCCTTCACCCAAAGTAAGCTCAACAAGAGCAACAAAAGTGCCCATTATTGTGCCAAGAATTATCATCAGAGTACCAGCTGCTATTCTCATCCTAGCCTCCCTTCGCTTGCTTATTAAAATCCGCTGGCTGGGCTACGCCTTCATTCAGCAGCCTTTGTCTTCAGCCCAGCCACTACTTGACACCAACTGTACGGGACATCACGATTATGGTCACAAAAGATTCGGTGGCACACACCGTACTACGCAGCCGCCAGGAAAACAGCGAGTAGGCCAACCAACACCCCTATCACGACTGCAATGATTACTAATGCTACCATGCTAAGTAACACCGCGCCAACGGCCCTCCCTGTGGATATTTCATGTAGTTGCCTTATGCCGATTATGTTTAATACCAGTGCCCAGATCCAGAATAGCGTTCCTACGAATGGTATCCAGCCAAACACGAAGAGCGGGGTATTGCCGTATGCAAATGCTTTCATGGTGTTCCCGTACCCTTTTCTACCACCGAAAGCCCGTACAAACAAGTGTGTCAATGACCCGCTTATGAAAAGGCCAGCAAAGGCACCAACCACGGCTAGCAGAGCAAATATAACCGGGTCAAAACGGTATACTGCGGCATCGCTTAATCCAAGCAAATTCCAGAAAGTCTGAAAGACTCGCCTCTCTACTGTATAGAAAATTACGGTTCGCAAAATTGTGAATATTACAACCCATATCGTGAAGTACTTCAGAGCACTTCCCAGCGCTTCAGCTTGCACATTATTGAACGTGTTTGCCGGGGCTCCCAGAAAACCTTTTACTTTTTCTCCAAAAGACAGTCTTCTATGATTCATTCGAGCCTCCCTTCAATGCCATTATATCCTTAGTGAACCGCCAATGGAAGACATGAACAAATAGAGCAAAGGGAGCACTGCACCACAATTGACACCTACTACTACTGGGGGATAGAATTCGAATACCACTGATATTTGAATAATTCTTACATTGTGAGTCATAGACCATGAATTCCCTATTAATACCTTATCAATACCTAACCCTTCTTTTCCCACCCGAATTTGTAGCTTCTCTAACGGAGGAGGATTACCTGTATAGGCTTCTAACAGATGAAGATTCAAAACTAGATGAATTACGGAACAGTGTAAACGAATGTTTGGAATTGGCTTATAGATACGATTTGGTGGATGCTGACTTAGAAGCTAGATTAAAAAAGGGTGACCAGGAATCGTGGCAAGCAGCGATGAACGAACTTAGTGTTGCTAGGATAATGGAAGTCTTCTTTGGGAGAGGTTGCTTAAGATGGCATCCACAGGGGAAAAATCAAAAAGTTGGAGAATATGAGCTAGTTATAAATAAGATAGATACATTGATTTTTGTCGAGGTCAAGACCGTTTTCCCAAGGGATATGGAAAGGCTAGAAAATCGAGTAATCCATAAGCTCCATCGCTATGCAGGGCAAGTTCCTATTCCCTCTTTCTTAAATGTTCATATAGAAGTGCCAGGCACATCAGAGTCTATTAGCGGTAAGAAGTTTAGAAATTTTCTATCTAGAGAACTTTCTGCAATTAATCCCAATGACTTAGTAGAAAAAGAAAATAAGCTACCAGATTATAAAGACGATAGCACTGGTCTGCATCTCATAATTGAGACTCTTGCAATAAAGCCAAGGCAAAAAGAACAGAACTGTCATATCGGGATAATCGGAGGAGAAGCAAAGTTTTTAGAAAATGAAGCATATATTAAACACTCCCTCAGTAAGGCTTATGAACAGCTACCAAGTGGGGAAAAACCGTGTCTAGTAACAATATGTCCGTCCACAGCATTTCCAATAGACGAGGATGATATGCTAAATGCCTTATTGGGAGACCTTGCAGTTACTTATTATTGGCAAAACGGAAGACCAATTAAAGAACCAAAAACTATTCGTAAACCTAATGGGTTTTTCCAACCTCGTCGCAATCGAAAGGTGAGTGCCGTTGGATTATACAAAGGTCGAAATATAGAAAACCCACTTGAGATTTATCATAATCCTTGCGGGAGAAATCCAATTCCCGATTCAATGTTTATGAAAGAGGGTATTCGTCAATTAGTCAAAGCGAGTGATACAGAAATGAAGTGGATAGAGTAGCACGCGTAGAGGAAGTGATTTTGCCATGAGCTTAGCTTCAACAGCGCGGCTTGACGTTATCTTTTACCCAGCTTACTATCTTATCGAGAGAGGTGCCTGGTAAAAATATTTCTTTGATTCCAAGTTTCTTAAGTTTGGGAATGTCTTCTTCAGGAATGATGCCTCCACCGATGACCATTACATCATCCGCTTTGTTGGCTTTTAACAACTCGAGCACCCGCTTAAATAAGGACATATGAGCCCCGGAGAGAACGCTCAGCCCGATGAGGTCAACATCCTCTTGTAACGCCGCGGCGACAATTTGCTCGGGCGTCTGATGCAAACCGGTATATACCACCTCAAACCCGGCATCCCGGTAAGCCCTGGCTATAATCCTTGCTCCCCGGTCATGTCCGTCCAGGCCGGGCTTGGCAACTAGAATCCGTATCTTTCTTCCTGAGTTCACCATATTGCCTTTACCTTCAGATAGTCTCCTTTTAGGCGGGGACAAGCCCCGCCACTACTTCATAACTCCCCTTTCCCCTCTTATCTTAAGAGGGGGTTAGTAGCGATTGCACCCTCACCCTACCTCACCCTAACCCTCTCCAGCAAGTGGAGAGGGGACTCTCTTCGAGGGAGAGGGGGATTTTAAGCTTTCCCTCTCCCCTTATATTAAGAGGGGAAGGTTTGTAAAACTTACTTCTGACCTCCCCTCAAGGGAGAGGGGGATTTTAAGAGTGGAGTTTAGTAAAAGCCCGGGTCTCGATACTCGCCGAAAACATCTCTCCAGACATCGCAGATTTCCTGCTCAGTGGCATATTCCCTCACTGCCTCTATCACATAGGGCATCAAGTTTTTGTCCGTCCTGGAAGCAGCACGGAGGTCGCTCAGAATTTGGACCACTTTGCGGTTATCCCTCTCCTTTTTTACTTCCTGTAACCTGGCAACCTGCTTTTCTTCGACCGCCTCGTCTATTCTCAATATCTCGGGAGGAGCTTTTTCTTTAACAACATATTTATTCACCCCCACCATGACCTTCTCCCCTTTATCTATTTGCCGCTGGTAATGATAGGCAGCATCGGCAATCTCCATCTGCGGAAAACCTTTGTCAATGGCAGCAAGCATGCCTCCCATATCATCTATCTTATCGATGTATTCCCAGGCCTTTTCTTCCATCTGGCTGGTCAAAGACTCCATAAAATAAGACCCGGCCAGGGGGTCGATGGTGTTAGTGACACCTATTTCATCGGCGAGGATTTGCTGGGTGCGCAGAGCAATGGTAGCAGCAAATTCAGAGGGTAAAGCCAGGGTCTCATCGAGAGCATTGGTATGTAGAGACTGTGTCCCACCCATGACTGCGGCCAGAGCTTGAGTGGTAGTCCTGATAATATTATTATAGGGCTGTTGGGCAGTCAGAGAGCACCCCGCAGTTTGAGTATGGAACCTCATCCACCAGGAGCGCGGATTCTTAGCTTTGAATCTATCTCTCATAATTCTAGCCCACATCCTTCTCGCTGCCCTGAACTTGGCAATCTCCTCAAAGAAATCGAGGTGAGAATTAAAAAAGAAAGAAAGACGAGGGGCAAAGGAATCAACATCCAGCTTCTTTCTCTCAATGATATCCTGGACATAGGCTATCCCGTCAGCCAGGGTAAAAGCCAATTCCTGGATAGCGGTGGAGCCTGCCTCCCGAATGTGATAGCCGCTAATGCTTATAGGATTCCACAGGGGAACATGCTGGGTGCCGAACTCGATGGTATCGCTTATCAGCCTGATTGATGGCTCGGGTGGGAGCATAAATGTCTTCTGGGCAATAAATTCCTTGAGCATATCATTCTGAATTGTGCCCCCGATTTTATCCCAGCTTATCCCCGATTTATCAGCGACAACCAGATACATTGCCCAGAGTACGGAGGCAGGGGGATTGATAGTCATAGAAGTAGTGACACTATCCAGAGGAATGGCATGAGTCAGAATCTCGAAATCACTCAGGGTATCAATAGCCACGCCACATTTCCCACACTCACCCGTAGCTCGAGGCGAATCAGTATCGTATCCCATCAAGGTGGGGAAGTCGAAGGCAGTGCTCAGCCCTGTCTCGCCTTCTTTAAGTAAGTGATGCCATCTTTTGTTAGTATCCTCGGCACTGCCCATCCCGGAGAACATGCGAAAAGTCCATTCTCTCCCTCGATACATCGTGGGTTGACAACCTCTGGTAAAGGGGAAAATGCCGGGATAGCCGATATCCTTGGCAAAATCCAGGTCCTTGATATCTTCCGGGGTATAAATCTCCTTTATCTCAAGGTCGGAAACGGTGGAAAATCTTTTTCTCTTCTCAGCCTTTTGCCTTCTGGCCTTTCCTGCTTCCTTCTCCCATCTCTTCTTACCCTCCCCTACTTCTTGCAAGGTTTTCTCTGTAAACATAATTAGCCCCTCACTTTACACCCAATACCTGGCGGGCAATTGTCCACCTCTGCATCTCCGAGGTTCCTTCGTAAATCTCAGTTATTCTCTGGTCACGGTAGTAGCGTTCCACGGCAAAGTCTCTGGTATAGCCATAGCCACCGAATATCTGAACGGCTTTGTGGCAAACCCTGTGAGCTGCCTCGGAGGCGAAAAGCTTGGCCATTGCCGCTTCCTTAGGAGGAGCATGCCCTTCTTTCTTGGTTAACCAGGCAGCCCTGTAAATCAGCAGCCGGGCTGCATCTATGTCCGTAGCCATATCGGCAATCATCCATTGGATTGCTTGAAGGCGAGCAATTTCGGCACCAAATTGTTTCCTTTCCTTAGCATAAGCTACGGCGGCATCATAAGCAGCTTGAGCAATACCCAGTGCTTGAGCAGCTATGCTGACCCTGCTGGCGTCTATACCTTCTAAAGCTATCCTGAAGCCTCTCCCCTCCTCTCCTAACATATTAGCCACAGGTATTTTACAATCATCGAAGATAAGCTCCGTTACCGAAGCAGGGTGCAGTCCCATTTTTCTTTCTAGCTTGCCCACAGAGAAACCCTTAGTACCTTTATCCACGACAAAGGCGCTGATGCCACGATAGCCCAGCGATTTGTCTTTGGTAGCAAAGGTGGTTACAAAATCAGCTTCAGCACCATTACTTATGAAAATCTTCTGACCATTCAGAACATAATAATCGCCCTCCCGGGCGTATTTTGTTTCCATAGCGGCGACATCACTGCCAGCCATGGCCTCAGTTAAGGCAAAAGCCACTATCGCCCCATCGATTACACGGGAAATATAGTGCCTTTTCTGCTGTTCACTGCCGTGCATGACGATGGGATACATACCCAGGCCAAGGCTGACCAGATACACGACGCCTATACCGGCACAGGCACGGGAAATCTCCTCAGTGGCTATGGCGAAAGTCACTTCGTCCCCACTTCCTCCGTACGCTTCGGGAAAGTGCACACTATGCAACCCGGCGTCAGCCATCTTTTTGACGACATCATAGGGGAACTTCTCCGTCTCATCCCATTCGGCAGCGTGGGGTGCAATTTCGCCGGCGCAGAAATCCCGCACCATTGCCTGGAACATCTTTTGCTCTTCGGTAAGTTCAAAATCCATTTCTAGCTCCTTTACAGATTATTTTAAACCTTTTTATTGAAGGGCAACCACCGACCATTGATTATCCCCAGCATCTTTGAACCTTTGTTTTTTGAAGGCTATCGGCCATTTTCGGCTAATTTTTTTCGCTTTCAGGGCCGATTTTACACTTCAGCCCCAACCAAGGTCAATTTTTCCCCTGTATCCCAGCACAGACGACTCCAATCATTGACGGATAGAGCTTCTTATATTAGACTTACATCTCTAGTATGCATATTTTAGCAAACAAAAGTGAGGGCACCTGGACTTGGCTTGAGTGCCCTAATTTTGTGCCTGTACAGGAGGGAGAGCTATGGATTTAGTTTGGATTTGTGTAATTGTGGGGCTTATAGGGGCAGGAGTAGTTGCGTTCTTCGTGCGATATGTTTTAAGGCAAGACCCAGGCTCGGAGAAAGTTCAAGAGACTTCTCGAGCTATTCAGGAAGGAGCGCTGGCTTTTATCGGCAGGGAATACCGTACCTTAGCCATCGTAGTAGCAGTATTAGCCATCATCCTGGCGGTTGTCCCGGCCCTGGGCTGGAGAGTAAGTGTGGCTTTTATCTTTGGCGCCATATGTTCCATGGGTGCTGGCTACGCTGGTATGAGCGTGGCAGTCAGAGCCAATGGCAGGACTTGTGCAGCAGCGCAGAAAGGTTTGAATTCAGGATTGAGAGTGGCCTTCAGGGGTGGAGCGGTTATGGGGCTGACAGTGGTCAGCATTGGCCTCATAGGGTTATCTATTCTCTATTTTGCCTGGGGCAGTGACCCTAATTTCTTGTTCATAATTCCTGCCTTTGGCACTGGAGCTTCACTGGTAGCTCTCTTTGCCAGGGTGGGTGGTGGTATCTTTACCAAAGGGGCTGATGCCGGCTCCGACCTGGTGGGCAAAGTGGAGGCGGGAATACCAGAGGATGATCCCAGAAACGCCGCAGTTGTAGCTGATAATGTCGGTGACAATGTCGGCGATGTCTGTGGTATGGGTGCTGACCTCTTTGAGTCTTACGTTGAGTCTATTATTGCTACTATGACGTTGGCTGTTGTGGTCACCGCAACTGGAATAGTTGCCAATACTCAGACTGCCTGGTTGATTCCCCTGTTGATTGCTGCTGGTGGTCTTGTAGCCTCCATAATCGGATGTTTTTTGGTTAGAGTAGGAGAGAAGGTGGAGATGGCTGCTCTCCTGGGAGCTTTGCGTCGCGGCACGCTTGGCGCTTCGATATTGACAGCGGTATTTGCCTTTTTGGTGATTCATTTCTTGGGCGCTAGTCTGGGGCTCTTCTGGGCAGTGCTTGCTGGTCTTATAGCTGGCGTGCTTGTGGGGGAAAGCACAAACTACTTCACCTCCTATGCCTTTAAGCCGACACAGGAAATTTCTGAAGCCTCCACTTCCGGCGCCGGCACTACTATAATTCGAGGCTTTGCCACTGGCTTGATGAGCACCTGGCCACCGATAGTCTTGATAGCTATAGCGATTGGAGTGGCTTTCCACTTTGGCAGCTTTTATGGTGTGGCCTTAGCTGCTGCCGGTATGTTGTCTACCCTGGGCGTGACGCTGGCTACCGATGCTTATGGACCTATAGCTGATAATGCTGGTGGTATTACCACAATGACAGGCTTGCCGCCCGAGGTGCGCGAAAGAACAGATGCCTTGGATTCTCTGGGCAATACCACCGCTGCCACAGGTAAGGGATTCGCCATCGGTGCTGCCGCTTTGAACTCCTTGGGTCTAATTCTTTCTTTCGCTCTAGCTACAGGGATAGTAGCTATTTCCGCAGGCAAGATAGTAGTGCCAACACCGGAAGCGTTTAGTTTGCTAAGTGCGCCGGTTATCATTGGTGTACTACTAGGCGCCCTTATGCCTCCTATCTTTTGCGCTATGACGATGAAATCGGTGGGCGTGACTACATCAGCGATTATAGAAGAGGTTCGTCGGCAGTGGCGTGAGATAAAGGGCTTGATGGAGGGGACGGCCCGGCCCGAATATGGCAAGTGCGTGGATATTGCCACCAGAATAGCATTGAAACAAATGTTGCTTCCTTCCATAATGACAATAATTGCGCCTGTGATTGTAGGAGTGGTTCTGGGCAAATATGCCCTTGCTGGCTTTCTTATTGGCGCCCTGGCTACCGGTTTTATTCTGGCCATTACCTTGAACAACGCCGGCGGGGCCTGGGACAATGCTAAAAAGTGGATTGAGTCCGGTAAGTTTGGCGGTAAAGGCTCAGCCGCCCATAAAGCAAGTGTCGTTGGAGATACAGTCGGTGACCCCATGAAAGATACTGCCGGGCCGTCCTTGAATATAATGCTCAAGCTGATGTCGGTGATTTCGCTGATGCTGGCGCCGGTATTAATGCATTTTGGTGGTCTGATTTAACGGGTTTAACGGGGCAGGCACAATTGCTAACCTTTGAAGCGCCTGCCCCGTTAAGTATACTGCCTTTTAAAGCTGGTCATTGATGGTGCAGGTACGGAGGTAGATACCCAGATTCACCCAGTCAAGCCGGAAATTCTTGCCACTCTCTTTTCCTGAGACAAACAAATATTAGTGGGATAATCCCCCCAGCGATGAAAGGGTAAATTAAGTGACCAAAAAACCAGGCCCATAATAGATTCGCAGAAAAAGCGAGCAGAAGGCTTGAAATGAAACATACTGTCCAATATTTTCTCATAAGGCAGAAGACCCCGCCAGTAATAACAAATACATATAAAAAACCCATGAGTAGGTTAAAAGCAAGGTGATAATAGCCTTGAATACCACGATGAACAAAAATGCCCATCATTGTCACACCCAAAATTATCATGATAATACCGGCCGCTTTTCTCATTCTAACCTCTCCTTAATTATAACCAAGGCTGCCAAAGATGAACTACTCGTTAAGTACTCCAGACATTGCATCTGACCATTTGCATTTTGGTAGTCTAATTTAACGGGTTTAACGGGGCGGGCACTATTCACTAAACCTTGAAGTGCCTGCCCCGTTAAGTCTACTCAACCTAACTGTCTTTAATAGTAACCGTGAAGGGTGCAAAACCTATATTATTCCAGTCGATCCACACAGTATTGCTGCACACGTATGAGTCAGTACAGCGTACCCAGGTTTCAATCGGTTCCCCAGAATATTGGTAGTAGAGGTAGCCCCTTATTGCAACCCAGTGGCCAACATCAGGAGCTCCAGGGTAATTCAATTGTAACAAAGACCCTAATGCTATTGGCCAACCACTATTTATATCAGCTACCCTATTCCAATAATCCCCACCGGTCAAAATCGCATCGTAGGCATAGCTGAAGTTATCGTAACCATGATCTTCGGTCATCGCAATGAACCCGGGGCCATAGTCCGGGGGCATCGTAGCGCCCCAGCCTGTCAACCAGTACCAGAAGGCTGTGCCCATCAATTGATAGAGTTCACTGTACATATTCGCGTTACTAGGTAGATCCCCATAGTCGCACTCATCTCTATAGTACCGCCCGATTGACACTCCAGAAGCAGGACCACACCAACCAGAGCAGTAGGGGTCCATCTCTAGATACTTGGCTTCTAACATCACCAGCCCCCGGGGCATCACTGGCGACTGGGGTCTGCTGCTGTCCAATAGTTCAGGTTTTGCCTCTTGAGTCGCCTCCTTATTAGCTTTGTAATCTTCTGGCGAGGGCATAGCGGCTGTCAAATCCGATGCCGGGATAGCGAAGTCAAAGGCTAGATTCATTGCTACGTCCTGGCCACCAACCCGGTAAACGGCAAAAAGATTATCAAAGCCTAAATACAACAAACGAGTTGGTTTGCCAAGTTTTTCTACTTTCAGTCCTAAATCTCTTTCTAGGATGGATTTGCCCTCATCAGTGCTGGGAATAGAAGGTGGAGGAACGTCCGCAGCCTCGAACATGGGATAACCATAGTCTGCACTGCCAACGATGATATATCCGACAACCACACCGTCGTTCTCAATGGCGAACATGTAGGCATTGGGCTTTCCCTTCAAGTCATAACAAACCTGCGGTGCCGTTAGGTGAGCGCCAATCCACTGCACAGGTTCCCCATTGAATTCAACTGTCCTGTCCAGCCACGCCTGCCCTCCCTCTTGAGCTAGGTCGACCTCCTTGTTGCCTCTAGCAGCAAAAGTTACACTTGTCAATAATAGGGTTAACGTTAATACAACAGCTAAAACTATTACTAATATCTTTTTCACGTTTGCCTCCTCCCAAGATTATTTGCTACACGCATTCTAAAAAGATTTTCCCCGGCGATTCATGGGCTATCTCTGGCGTTCACAGCTACCACCTCCTTCTTCCAGTTAGCTCTCGCCGTTTCCTAGGCTAATTTGAGCCTCGCCGCAAGAAATCTCTCTAAGAATACTATATGTGAGGATAGTTAATAGTAGTTAAATATAGTTAATATAAGAATAACATTTCTGCAAAAAAAAGTCAATACCCTGAACAGGTATTATTTATCGAGAATTTAGTCGCAGGCCTCATCAGGACTAAAGCCAAAAGATATATTTCGCGGCATCTCTGTGAAGAAGTATCATTTCGACAGTGCCAACCCAATTTTCTTTTGAGAAGCACGAGCACTGATGCTACAATAGAGCATCATGCCGGATACCATATTTATCAAGGGTGCCAGAGAGCACAACCTTAAGGATATAGACGTAGTTATCCCCAGGAACAAACTGGTGGTTATCACCGGTGTTTCTGGCTCAGGAAAAAGCTCTCTGGCTTTCGATACCATATATGCTGAAGGGCAGCGCCGCTATGTAGAGTCTCTTTCTGCCTATGCCCGCCAGTTCCTGGGGCAGATGGAGAAACCGGACGTTGATTACATCGAAGGACTCAGCCCGGCCATATCCATTGACCAGAAAGGGCCGCCTCATAATCCGAGGTCTATTGTGGGCACGGTGACGGAAATCTATGATTATTTGCGCCTTCTTTTCGCCCGCATTGGGCACCCCCATTGCCCTGAATGCGGAAGGGAAATCTCGCGTCAGACAGTGCAGCAAATTGTCGACGCCGTTCAGGAAATACCTCAAGGCAGCCGCATCATGATTCTGGCACCGCTGGTCAGGGACCGCAAGGGTGAGCATCAAACGATACTTAAGGATTTGCAGAAGGCAGGGTTTGTCAGGGTTCGAGTTGATGGAAAAATTTACGACCTCTCTGAGGAATTTCAGTTAGATAAGAATAAGAAGCATACCATAGAGGTAGTCGTTGATAGACTACAGATAGAGCAAAACGAAAATGCCACTCGCCTTGCTGACTCCATTGAGACAGCATTAAAACTGGGGTCGGGCGTGGTGCTGGTCAAGGTCCTTGACGGGGAGGAGTTGCTTTTCTCGGAGCATTTTGCCTGTGTCTATTGCGGCATAAGTCTGGGGGAAATTGCTCCCAGAACATTTAGCTTTAACAGCCCCTACGGCGCTTGCCCGGCTTGCACGGGGCTGGGCTGTAAACTGGAAATTGACCCTAATTTAGTCATCCCCGACAAGGGATTGAGCCTGGCTCAGGGAGCTATAGAGCCATGGGTAAGAAATGGACAGGTCAGCACCTGGTACAGCAGCATACTACAGTCCCTGGGTCACCGCCACGGTTTTTCTCTCTCAACGCCAGTCAAGGAGCTTAGTGAGGAACTAGTGCATTTGATTCTCTACGGTGACGGGGGTGAACCAGTTTCCGCCACATACGAAGATCGTTATGGCAGAATGCGCCAGTACTACACGAATTTCGAAGGTGTCATACCATACCTGGAGCGCCGCTATCGAGAGACGGGTTCTGATAGTATCAGAGCGGATATCGAGCGCTATATGGCATCCAACCCCTGCCCCGCTTGCCGGGGGAAGAGGCTGAAACCAGAGTCTTTAGCTGTCACTATTGTGGACAAAAATATTATGGATGTTACCTCCCTGCCTGTCACACAGGCTTTAAATTGGGTGGAGCAGCTAGGTGACAAAATCAGTCCTCGGGAACTTACCATAGCCAAGCAAATTATCAAAGAGATTCAGGCCCGGTTGGGCTTTCTCAGAGATATAGGCCTGAGCTACTTAACCCTGGACCGTCCTTCGGCAACGTTGAGCGGCGGTGAGGCCCAGAGGATTCGTTTGGCTACCCAGATTGGCAGCGGGCTTAGCGGTGTCCTTTATATTTGTGATGAGCCCACAGTCGGTTTGCATCCTGCCGACGGTTCCCGACTTATAGCCACGCTGAAGCGCCTCAGAGACCTGGATAATACTATAATCATCGTAGAGCACGATGAAGCTATGATGAGAGCTGCTGACCACATTATTGATATGGGGCCCGGGGCTGGTAAACAGGGGGGGGAAATTGTTGCCACGGGAACACTTCAGGATATAATGAATTGCCCTCAATCAATAACGGGGCAGTACCTCAATAGGACAAAGCAAATTCCCCTGCCACTTGAGCGACGCTCTGACTCGGGAAAATGGCTAGTGGTCCAGGGCGCCAGGGAGAACAACTTGAAAAACATCGATGTCCATATCCCCCTGAGCAAGTTTGTTTGCGTCACCGGTGTTTCTGGAAGTGGTAAAAGCTCTCTCATCAACGAAGTCCTGTATAAAAGACTGGCCCGCCTCTTCTACCGGGCTAAAGAGAGACCAGGTGAATGTGATGGTATTATTGGCACTGAGTATATTGATAAGGTGGTTAACATTGACCAATCACCGATTGGTCGTACCCCGAGAAGCAACCCTGCCACTTATACCGGGACATTCACCCCTATTCGAGAACTTTTCGCCACTGTTCCTGAAGCTAGAATGCGTGGTTATCCCCAAGGACGCTTTTCCTTCAACGTAAAGGGGGGGAGATGCGAAGCCTGTCAGGGAGCAGGCTATGTTCAGATTGAGATGCAATTTCTGCCCAATGTCACTGTCCCCTGCGAGATATGCAAGGGAAAAAGATATAACCGTGAAGCGCTGGAAATCCACTTTAAAGGAAAAAACATCGCCGAAATCCTTAATATGACCGTGGAAGAAGCTTTGCTCTTCTTTGACCACTTCCCTAAAATCAAAAACAAGCTGGAAACCCTCCGAGACGTAGGTTTGGGGTATATTTGCCTGGGGCAGCCAGCACCGACCCTTTCCGGAGGCGAGGCCCAGCGAGTAAAATTAGCTACTGAGCTATCCCGCCGCTCCACAGGCAAAACGCTTTATATACTGGATGAGCCGACTACCGGCCTTTCCTTCTCAGATATTGCTTGCCTCCTAAAGGTGCTACAGCGCCTGGTGGATCACGGAAACACGGTAATTGTCATTGAGCACCACATGGATGTGGTCAAAAACGCCGATTGGGTCATTGACCTTGGTCCCGGAGCTGGTGATGAGGGTGGCTACCTTATGGATGCCGGCACGCCTGAGGAATTGACCAAAAACGATGCCTCTTCCACCGGGCAATATCTACGTGGTATATTATTAACGCAGCGGGAAAAGGTATTGACATGACATCAAGGCCCAACAGGGAGGAAATTCTTGCTTCCATCCATGGCAATGTCCAGGATAAGAATATGATTAAGCATATGTTAGCCACCGAGGCTATTATGAGAGCTTTGGCCAGGAAGTTGGGAGAGAATGAAGATGAGTGGGGCATTACCGGGCTCATCCATGATATAGATATGGAACTGGTTGAGGGTGATATGAGTAGCCATAGCAAATTGGGCGCTGACATTGCCCAGGAGCTTGGAGCCAGTGAGACTATGGCCCATGCCATTTTGTGCCATAACGAAGCTCATGGCGTTCCCCGAGAAACGAAATTGGACAAGGCCCTTTTTTGTGCTGACCCCCTGAGCGGGCTTATCACTGCTGCTGCCCTTGTTCGCCCCGATAAGCTGAGCGGATTGACCACTAAATCGGTAATGAAACGCTTCCGCGAAAAAAGCTTTGCTGCTGGAGTCAATCGGGAGCAAGTGGCTCAGTGTCAGGAAATCGGACTGGAGCTGGAAGAGTTCATCAGCCTGGGAATCGAAGCTATGAAAGGAATCTCCTCACAGTTGGAATTGTGACATCTTTGAATTTTGGCAAATTTGGTAGTGCGAGGCTAAATCCTCGCACTACGTTTTTGAATATCCCTTGCCTGGAAGTAGAATCCCTGTGATTAGTATTGCAGATTTGTCATATGCCCAATTACTTGGATAGCATAGACTTTAAGCTGAGACTAACCTCCTATTATCTTCACGACCAAATTCCTATTGCAAACAAATTGATGTATTTGGTATAGTTGACCATATTTGATTATGAATAGAGCCTGAATTTTTTAGCCGGGTAGGGAAGGAAGTAGGTATGATAGTAAGAAGAAAAATCGCTCATGGAAGAAATAGAACCACCACACAAAGAGTTAGAAGCGTTACCTAAAAGCGGAGAGATATACAGGGCCCTCCTAGCATCCTCCCGGGATGCCATACTGGGTGTGAATCGCAAAGGGACAATAATATTCTGGAATAAAGGCGCAGAGCAAATTTTTGGTTACTCCAGCGAAGAGATACTGGACCAGCCAGTAACCAAGTTGATGTCGGAGAAACACATAGAGGGTCACACAAAAGAACTGACGGATTTCTTGGGCGGAAATTACGGGGGAATAGGGATCATCGAATTTGAAGCATTGAGGAAAGATGGCTCTACATTCCCCATTGAATTGTCTTTCTCTATTGAGCAGCAAAACGGCAAATTTGTGGGACTTGTCACCGGAAGGAACATCACCGAGCGCAAACAAATGGAGCAGGCATTAAGGGAAAGCGCAGAACACTATTGCAATCTTTTTGCGAATTCCCTGGAAGCAGTTTTTTCTGCGGACATCGAAGACAATATTTTAGTGGGTAATAAGGCGCTTGAGAACCTGTGTGGCTACTGTCTGGAAGAATTAACCGAGATGAAGCCAACAAACATTCCCCCTCCAGAAAATAAGGAGTATGTTTCCCAACAAGTGGAGAAGATACTGAGCGCAGATGAACCTATATCCAGTATAGTGCATGAGATTTTCAGGAAAGATGGCAAAAGAATACTGATAGAGCAGTATTTAAATTTCATCAATAGAAAAGACAAAATTGTAGGATTCCAGGGGTTTCGCAGTGACATCGCCGAGCGTGATAAAACGGAAGAACAATTGAAGAGTTCTTTTATCAACTTGGCAAAAATCGTTTCTCGTGTCATTGAATCTTGTGACCCATATACGGCGGGGCATCAACAAAGAGTAGCTGAACTGGCCTGTCTTATAGGCAAGAATATGGGCTTGGCTGAGGATATAGTTGAGAGGCTCTATCTCGACGGATTGCTCCACGACATTGGTAAGATTTCCATCCCAAGGAGTATTCTCACCAAGCCGGGTGAACTAGCTAAGGAAGAATGGGCTCTTATCCGTGCCCATACGAAACAAGGTTATAACATATTGAAGGATGCAAATCTTCCCTGGCCAATAGCCGATGCAGCGCTACAACACCACGAACGGCTAGATGGCTCAGGTTATCCTGATGGTCTCACAGGGGATAAGCTAAGTCTGGAAGTCAGCATTCTCGCTGTCTGCGATGTGGTGGAAGCCATGAGTTCCCATCGTCCTTACCGGCCAGCAAGGACCACGACGGATATTCTAAAAGAGCTCAACGACGGCAGGGGCACAAAGTACAATGTCGGCGTAGTGGATGTGATGCTGCCGATGATTGAAAGCGGGGAATTTAAGTCTGTGTGGAATCGTAGAAATTCAAGGAACACGGCTACAGAAGGTCTATGTACCTGACGATGTCAATAAAGTTTTCAAAAGGCTTATAATTAAGGTTGTTCTCTCTGCAGTACGCCAGCATCTCGCCCGTGGCAAAAACATGATGAGCGTATTTTGCTGGAGCAAAATCGGAATCGCCATTCCCCACATATACTACCCTGTACCCCAGCTTTAGAAACGATTTGATATATGCCTCCTTAAAGCCATCCTCTAATCTTTTGCCATCAGGCCCTATATATTGAACTTTCATTCCTTCAGGGTGGAAGGAAGCTTGCGCAGCATGCACTTCAATGTTCTCCAGTCCCAGGTCTTTCAGCACAGCCCTTATGTAAAAATCCAGACCGTTGCTCACAATGACCAATCTGAAGCCCTTTTTTAGACAGTAATTCACCAGTTCGTGAAGCCCAGTTCTCACTTTAACCTTGCCTTTCAGCGCCTCAAGTAGCGTAGGTTTATCATCTTTTACCATGGCAAAGGCTTTAGTATTGAACTCCCCTACAGATATACTGTGCTCCTTATACTCTCGCAGCAGTCGTCGCCAATCTCCCTGAGCGAAGGCATCTAAAAGAAAAAAACTAGTATCTTCCTCGGTAACCGTACCATCGAAATCACATTGAACTAAGGTTTTCATCGTTGACATTCCACCGTAATCTCTCGATTCTTTTTAGCACTCAGGGACAAATGTAGTTAGATTAGCACACTATGCTAGGAAGATAAAGGCTAAATTCTCTCCACCAACATGTAAATTGACAGCGTCCATTTTTGAAGCTATCATTTATTTTTCGTGGGAAACATCGAGCACAACCCGATACTTGCTGAAGTAGCTGACGCTTTTCTATCACATTTACCTCCGGAAGAAAGGGGGAAAATACAGGCAGAGATATCTAAATTCGTCAGATGGCTTGGCTCATCCAGGCATGTGAAGGACATCAGCCCTGTGGATGTGACTAGCTATGGCGAACAGATTATCCCATCGGCAGTCAAACCTCTCAGGTCTTTTCTTACGTACATCCGAAAAAAGGGATTCAGCAGCATAAATTTAGCTCCCCACCTCAGGGCGAAAAAAACTTCTTCAAAAACAGCCGCCGTTTGGCAGAGTGGTCAGACCCAGGTTACCTTAACTGCACAAGGCTACGCAAAATTAGAGAAAGAATTAGCCAACCTGAAAAGTCAACGCTCCCAAGTTATTGAGGAGATACAAAAAGCAGCCGCGGACAAGGATTTTCGAGAAAACGCTCCCCTGGCAGCAGCCAGAGAGCAAAAGGCATATTTGGAAGGGAGAATCAAGGAGTTAGAGTCAACCTTGAATCTGGCTAGGATAATGGGGGCAGGCCAGGATACATCCAGGGCAAAATTCGGAGACATAGTAGTGCTTCGTGATTTATCTTCAGGTAAAGAGTTCAGCTATACTTTAGTCGACCCACGAGAAGCAAATCCAGCCAGGGGTAAACTTTCTGTTGCTTCCCCTTTGGGCAAAGCAATCCTGGATAAAGAAAGGGGGCAAACAGTTGAAGTTGCCGCTCCTGCTGGTACCTTCTGCTGCCGCATTGAAAACATTATGGCCCTCTCAACGGAAGGGAAAGTGGGCCCGCAGTGACATGAGGGATTGACGGGTGCAAATGAGAAAGACGGGACTTGAGCTGCGCTAATCTTCGTCGGCTTTGTCTGTGAAAAGATTTTAAATTTTGTTGATTCGTCTGACGTGTGGCATAATGAATTAAGTTGCAGGAAGAGGAGGGATCGCATAGTGGTCTAGTGCGGGCGCCTGCTAAGCGCTTACTCCGAGTTATCGGGGTCGAGGGTTCGAATCCCTCTCCCTCCGCCAAAAGGCCAAAGAATTAAATCATGATTATGGGTTATGATTCATTATGAACCATTCCCTCGCCAGACATAAGTATATAGGTTATCTACCAATCTCTTTATTTTTCTCTATCGGTACAGTGGCGACGTCAAAGCCCTGATTAAGCCATAACCTAGCTGCTCAGGTTTATCAAACTCTGGCCTTTGCTGCAAACTTTATCGCCCTAAATTGACTGCCCGATCCAGACAACGCTTCCACCGGGTATTTACCCAACGCTGCAGTGCCTCAATCTGCTCTTCGGTAATATTCTTGAACCTCCCCTGCTCCATGAGATATTCTCTCAGTGGCCTCAAGTTATCCCTCTTGGCAATGGATGCACTCGCCGAAGTGAGGCGGAAAATGCCGTCCTCAACCTCATAAAGTATCACCCATCCCGTTTCCACCGCGAGCTTGCCGATCTTGATAGTGTCACTGAAGTGGAATGACCATCCCGGGGGGCAGGGTGTGAACACATGTATGAATCTGGTTCCTCGTATCGTCTTGGCTTTCCTGACTTTTTCGTAAAGGTCCAGGGGATAGGAAGCATTTGCGGTAGCAACATAAGGGATGCCATGTGCCTCCATTATGGCTGTTATGTCTTTCTGGTTCTGCTGCTTGCCCAGAATTGGTGTAGTACCTGAAATCGCACCCAGTGGCGTGGAGCCTGAGCGCTGATTGCCGGTATTCATGTAGCCTTCATTGTCGTAGCAGATATAAAGGAAGTCATTTTGCCTTTCAGCAGCGGCGCTCAGCGCCTGGATCCCTATATCGTGTGTCCCACCGTCACCAGCGATAGCCAGTATGGTCACCCCTTCTTTGCCCAAGGCTTTCAGGCCGGCAACCAAGCCGGTAGCCGATGCCGCGGTGGAGGCGAATGGCGTATTTACACAGGGGACAGTGACAGATGTTACGGGATACATGCCATGCAGTACTGTGAGACAACTGGCTGGCACCGTCACAATAACCTGCCCATCCAGCGCTTTTAGAATATGACGATAAGCGAGCGACAAGGCACAGCCAGGGCAGGTCCTATTACCTGGCAGTAGATATTCCTTCTCTGTCATGTTGACAGCATTAGTCTTCATTGTGCAAGCCCTCTCATATGCCACATATCCATTCAGGATATTCTTTGTTTAAATCGCCCTCTTTCACCGATAACAGCGATTTGTTTACCGCATCTACCATCTCTCTTGCTTTAACGTCACGGCCACCCAGTCCAACAATGAAGTTCCGTATTGCCGCGCTTGCGGAACTTCCATAGAGGGCTGATTTTATCTCCGAGCAAGTGGCTCCTTCTAAGCCATAGCTGATATTCTTATCGAAGATCACAACAAGGCGAGATTTTTTCAATGCCTTTATCACGTCTGCCTTAGGGAATGGCCTGAACACTCTCAAGCCCAGGACACCTACTTTGTACCCTGCCTCTCGAAGCATGTCTGCGGCTACTATCGCCTCCATTGCTAAACTGCCCATGGCTACAATAACTATATCGGCGTCATCCAGTCTGTCTTCCCAGAACATACTGGCGTAGCTTCTTCCAAACAATTCGCCGAATTCTTGACCCACCCTGATTATCGTTTCTCTGGAGTTTTGCAACGCCTCTTGAAGAAGATACCTCAGTTCCATATACCCATGGCAGAGCACGCCTTCAGCGTTAATCCTGGGATTGGCCAGGGTCACAAGGTTATAGTTTTTGGGGTTGGCTGGGTCCAGTATCGTGTGTGGTTTATACGGGGGCAGAAACCTATCCACATCCCCCTGTGCCGGGACATCCACTGGCATTTCGGTGTGAGATAAAACATAACCGTCGTAGCAGACCATAACCGGGACATAAACTGACTCGGCGATCTTATAAGCCTGGATTGTCGAGTCTATTATCTCCTGATTGTTTCGAGCGTATATCTGTATCCAACCGGTGTCTCGTTGGGATATAGAGTCCTGCTGGTCATTGAGCACATTCCAGGGCGCTCCAATAGCACGGTTTACGCAGGCGAGGACCACGGGGAGACGTGCCCCAGCAGCCCAATGTAGCATCTCATGCATATAGGCCAAGCCATGCGAACTAGTAGCAGTGAAGGTTCTGGCTCCTACCATAGAAGCTGAAGTGCATACGGCGAGGGCACTGTGCTCACTCTCGACGGCAATGTACTGGGCATCGAGTTTCCCTCCTTCGACGAATTCAGAGAGCGTTTCAGTGACCGGTGATTGGGGTGTAATGGGATAGGCAGCAATTACTTGAACACGGCTGAGTTTTACCCCCTGGGCCGCAGCATGGTTGCCATCGAGTATCCAGGTGCTGGCTTTTCTGGCCATCTTTTTGTTCACCAATATCACTCAATCCGTCTCATTGGGACAGAATCCTTCTTCATGTACCATGGTTATAGCGTGGGCCGGACACACCTGTGCACATATTCCGCAGCCTTTGCAGTATTCCATATTTATCTGTATGGGTATGGTTTTACTAATAACAGCCTCTGGACAATAGAGCCAGCATAGAAAACAGGTAGGCTTGTTTTGTCTAACTGGGAGACACTTTTCCTGGTCTATCACTGGGAATGAGTCGCGCCACTCGCCTGTTTTACCTGCTTCACCAACAGCCGGTGATGATTCACTACATATGTGTTGGCAATCTCTGGTTCCCATGGCTTGCTGTTACCCCATTTTTTCGAGTTTAGTTATCTCGTAGGTCTGCGCAATTGCGGCGAGATTAATACCTACCTTGCTGTTGGAGAATCTTTCTCTTATTGCCTTCTCTATACTTGCCATGCCCACCGCTTCGGTAGCACGGATAAACGCACCCAGTATCGCTGTATTCACAACCGTGAGGCCAGCGACTACCAGTCCCAGGCTTGAGCATACTCCAGTAGCATCAGCAGTAGCGATGTTGAAGTCGCCTCCAAGATCAAGCTCCTTTGGAGGTCGCCAAGAATTTACGATGAGCCATCCTCCTTTGACTAGCCCGCTGGTTACTTCCTCGTATTTCAGCAGGGTGTGGTCTAGAACTACCACCACATTGGGGTTTTCTACCTGGGATACGACCATGATTGTCTGCGGGGAAATCCTGGTTGATGCACTGACCGGAGCGCCTCGCCTCTCAGCGCCAAACGATGGTGCAGCAGTTACTCCCTGATAGCCTTCAAGGTAGGCTGCTTGTGCCAAAATCTTGGCTGCCGTTATAGCTCCCTGACCACCTCGCCCATGCCACCTAATTTCATAATAGTCTTGCATACACAGATGTTATTTTTGTGATTCCGTCAATCTTAGGAAACTACCGTTTCCTACTTCAAAGGTTAGCGGTATATAGTATCGCTCATTAGCTGCATGTGTCAAATACAAGTCACACGCTAAAATAATTTGCCGCCAAAGAGCAAAATCCGCTGTGATTTTGCTAGCAAGCTTCGGCGTGAGCTCAGTCGAAAGCTCAGGGCGAACAGACAAGGTCTATTGTCATAGCAAAGTTGAGAAACCCTGGGATATTTCCTTTTAAATTCTTGCCGGGCTACTTTAGAAGCCTATCAGCTTTTTGCCCTCATCCAGCAGTTCCCTTGCCCTTTCCAGGCTTTCAGCTTCAGAGTAGATTCGGACCAGTGGTTCCGTGCCGGAAAAGCGGATGAGCAGCCAGGACTCATCGCCAAGGAAGAAGCGAAAACCTTCGGTTGTATCTACTTTGGTCACTTTTGAGCCGGCTATGGTGTCCGGAGAGCTGGAACTTAGTCGGTGCAGGATTGTCTGACGCTTAGCTGCGGAAATATGAAAATCCCTGCGGTCATAATAGTGAGGTCCAACTTTGCTGTAAAGGTAGTCCAGAAGCTGGGACGGTGTTTTTCCTGTTTTTACCATAAAGTCAAGGAAGTAAAGCCCGGCAAGGATGGCATCCCTCTCCGGGACATGACCGCGAAAGCCATAGCCGCCGCTCTCCTCCCCACCAATAATGGCATTTTTCTTCACCATCAAGGGAGCGACATATTTGAAACCCACCGGCGTTTCGTAAACAGGCACATCAAAGAGCTTCCCCAAGCGGGAAAGCATCATGGTGGAAGTTAGCGTCCTTACCATGGCGCCACGCTCACCACGAACTTCCAGGAGATAGAGACAAAGCAAGGCAAAAACTTGATGCTGGGTTAAAAACTGTCCCCTTTCGTCTATGATGCCAATACGGTCAGCGTCTCCATCGGTGGCTAAGCCCACGTCAGCCTTTTGCTCAACGACCAACCGTGAAAGCGTGGTCAGGTTTTTAGCAATTGGCTCAGGCTGAATTTGGGGGAATGAGGGGTTTCTTTCAGCGTTAATTTCGGTGATTTTTAAGTTGCCATTTTGAAGGGCTGTCTTGAAGTAACCAATGCCCGCACCATACATGGGGTCAACTATGATATTTAATTTCTGGCGGCGCAATTCTTCTACGTCAACAAGGTGACCAAGGTGGTTGAAGTAAGCAGGAGAGGGGTCCATGTAGTCAACAACCCCTTCCTTTAAGGCCTTATCCAAAGCAAGCCTTTTCACACCCCCTCTCTGCTCTCTCCGCTCGAGGGAGAGGGCTTGGATGAGGGAAGCGATATTTCTTTCTATCTGGGAAGTGACCTCGTCTGGAGCGCTAGCCCCATCCTGAGATTTGTATTTGAACCCGTTCCATGAACCAGGGTTGTGGCTGGCAGTTATCACAATGGCCCCGGCGGACTTAGTAGCCGGGACAGTAAAGCTCACCACCGGCGTAGGGGCTGGTTTGAGGCAGAGATGGACCATGATATCGTTGCCGGCTATCACCTCAGCAGCGGCAGCGGCAAAATCCTCAGAGGCGAAGCGGGTATCATAGCCAATGACCAGGCTTTGTTTATCGAGCCCATTTTGCTTGAGATATTCCGCTACGGCCTGAGCACAGATGCGCACATTGCCGAAGGTGAAATCCTCGGCAATAATCCCTCGCCACCCATCGGTGCCGAATTTGATTGAATTAGTCATAATAATTTCTTCGCTCCACTGTATTCACAGTTGCAGCAATCGGGGGGAATTTCAGACTCCTATCGGATTCCCACGTCAGTTCAAGGACAACGACATCTCTAGTTCACGACATCCAATTGCGTTTCCGGTGTGTGCCCGCTCCATATTCGAGCCCTCCGCCATCCGAGTCCGCTCGAACAGCGACTACACCATAGAAAGCCTGGACTCAGGGTACGTCCGGCTAAGCTCTCCAGAGGCCCTGCGACCATTGCAGGAGATTTACCACCGGATCGATGAGCGCCTCCCTGACAACTGCACGCAGGAAATCGTTCTTCGCTATGAAGTCAGCCACAGGGGGACTGAGTCTGTAATAAGCCTCTACAAATCGCGAACCCAGGGCATTCTTCAGTAATACCTGGTCTCGGAAATCGCGCAATATGTCAAGCTGACTGGCCGTTTCTGTGCCATAGGCTGCGGTCGCAATGAAGCAGAAGCCCGTCACCGGGAAGAAACCAATCTCATCGAACCGCACCTCCCCTCCATTGTTCCAGAGTTTTCCCAGGAGACGGATTCTTAGATGAGTCGTACAGACAGGCGCCTGTATCATGCCAGCCCTTTGTACATAGATACCGTTCGTGTCGGTGACAGACAGCTCTGTTGTCGAACTCAATTGGGCCCCCTCTTCTCCCACCCAGAAGTCGAAAGCGATAACACCTGTAACGTTGCTGGTAACGTTGCTGGTAACATATATCCATCCCCAGGCATCATATGTCACCGGCATGGTGATATTTCCAATCCACAACCACTGGGTAAGCATGTCACCGTCACCTGTTATCCGGGCGGTCCAATTACCTACATAGATGGGGCCAGTATCTACGCGCGTAGCGTTTCCAGTCAGGTTCCATCCGTACGGGACTTCCCCTTCTCCTTGCTCGAAGCTCTGGTTATCGACCATTCCTCCGGCGCTTACGTAGCCGGAGGGCAATAAGGCCAAAACCCCGCTCACGATGAGCAAAACTGCCAGCATGACCCTTATGTATCTACCCATGTTCCACCTCCTTTTGCAACAGTTTAACTTTTCCAAAATCGTAGCTCCTAGCAATATTATATCATCCTTGTACGCATCGTCAAGATTCTGCAAGAATTCCGTCAACATTGGTAAATTGGTAAAAAGTTAGCAAAATGGGTAATAGTGGCTCACCACCAACCCCACACCATTACCTAATAGCAGGCCGATAAGCTAGAAAACCCTTGAGGCGGTTTTTGAAAAAACTCACCTGTTACCAATCGTACTATACAGGCAAGATTTTTAACAACTGAATAGTGGAAGGAAGAAAAAACTTCAAACACTCAACGATAGACTTCACAGTCCATCGACCGACCTAGGAATCACTAAGCTTTTCACTTACGACTCCCTAGAAAGGAGGTGATTCAGCCACACGTTCCCGTACGGCTGCCTTGTTACGACTTCGTCACAGTCACCAACCCCACCTTAG
>Ga0315538_1000485_pt1 | contig 25266 bp, 25 predicted proteins | sample SalMarSW160230MG_2_FD_203834 | JGI IMG/M metagenome (GOLD analysis project Ga0315538, IMG submission 203834) | Salt marsh sediment microbial communities from the Plum Island Ecosystem LTER, Massachusetts, United States - Salt Marsh Sediment SW1601-230 ...
AGCGTTTACATGATGGCTACATCGGGTGCCAAGGGGAATATTTCTCAAATTAGGCAGATGGCAGGTATGCGCGGGTTGATGACCGACCCTTCGGGAAGGATAATAGATTTTCCCATTAAGTCGAGTCTACGTGATGGACTGACACCCATGGAGTATTTCATTTCTACCCATGGTGCTCGCAAAGGATTAGCTGATACCGCCTTGAGGACATCGGATAGTGGGTATCTTACCAGGCGCCTTGTCGATGTAGCCCAGGATGTCATTGTTACTGAAGCAGATTGTGGTACCACCGAAGGAGTTTGGATATCCCGGGAAACTGAAGAGGGGTCCCTTCCCCCGTTTGAAAACCGGATTACTGGCTACTTAGCGGCAAGCAAGGGTGTTGATCCTGACACCAATGCAGTAATTGTTGATCGTGATGAAGAAATTGACGAAGATAAAGCACAACAAATTATAAAGGCCGGTATTACCCAGGTATACGTAAGGTCGCCTCTTAGCTGTCGTTCTCGATTTGGCGTTTGTCAAAAGTGCTACGGAAGGGACTTGGGAAAGAAGCAATTAGTAGAGCTGGGCACCGCTGTAGGAGTTATCGCTGCCCAGAGTATAGGTGAGCCTGGCACTCAGCTCACTCTGCGCACTTTTCATACTGGGGGTATAGTAGGTGTCGATATTACAACTGGTCTGCCTCGCGTAGAAGAGCTTTTCGAGGCTAGAACGCCGGGTGGCAGTGCGATCATTTCTGAGATTGATGGTACCGTTGAAGTAGCCCATACTGATGGAGCAAGCGTAGTCAAGGTCATTAGCTCCGAATTCTATTTGGATGAGTACCCAATTCTGCCAGGAGCGGAGTTAGCTGTAACTGACGGGCAATCGGTTGATGTTGGCAGCATCCTACTTTCTCTGCCGGAAAAGACCCCAAGGAAGACCAAAAAGAGGTTACCAGCTGTTAGCCATGGTGAAGCAGGGCAATCTCAATCTACAGTAGCCAGAGTAGCTGGTCAGGTCACTATTGAGGGTGACCATGTTTATGTTAGATATGAAGAGATGGAAGAGAGAGAATATAGCGTCCCCCATGGTGCATATTTGCTTGTTCAATCAGGGGATAAGGTCAAAGCAGGCGATCGGCTTACTAGAGGGCCTGTTGCCCCTCATGATATCTTGCGTATTATGGGAAAAGATGCAGTTCAGCAATATCTGATTGATGAAATACAAAAGGTATATCGCGCGCAAGGCGTGACTATACATGATAAACATATTGCTGTCATTACTCGGCGGATGTTAAATAACGTGAGAATTATCTCCTCAGGAGATACAAAGCTTTTGCCTGGCGAGTTAGTTGATCGATTTGACTATGAAGACATAAATGCTAAGGTGCTGGCTGAGGGGGGTGAGCCAGCAACAGCTCAAGCTACGCTTCTCGGGATAACCAGAGCTAGCTTAAGCAAGGACAGTTGGCTAGCAGCTGCTTCTTTCCAAGAAACCGGCCGTGTTCTTGTTGATGCCGCGATTAAAGGCAAGTTAGATAGGCTTCGTGGTCTCAAGGAGAATGTTATTCTTGGTAAGCTCATCCCATCGCGGGTTCTCTCTCTGAGTTCTGATGAAGGGGAAAAGTTTAAGGGGGTAGGTCTTTATGAAGAGGAGAATGAGAATTTAGAATTAAAGAGCTAGTATAATTTTAAATTCCAAAAGTTAGCGATGCGTCTTATTTCAGGTAGAACAGCAACTGAAGATAGCTCCATTGACTTTGACCTTCGTCCCAGATGCCTTGGCGACTTCATAGGTCAAGAAAAGATTAAAGATAATCTGAAAATAGCTATTGTCGCTGCTCAAAAAAGAGGTGAGCCGTTAGATCATATTATGCTTTATGGTTCTCCTGGTTTGGGAAAGACTACCCTTGCCTATATCATTGCTGCTGAAATGGGAGTCAATATTAAAGTTAGTTCCGGGCCAGCGATAGAACGCACTGGAGATTTAGCAGCTATTCTTACTAATCTGCATGAGGGGGATATCCTTTTTATTGACGAGATACACAGGCTTAGCCATACAATAGAAGAAAAACTCTATCCGGCAATGGAGGATTTTGTTTTTGACATTTTTTTAGGGAAAGGTCCAGCCGCTAGAAATTTACGTTTGAATCTGCCCCGCTTCACCTTAATTGGGGCTACTACGCGCTTTGCCCTATTGAGTCCTCCCCTTCGTGATAGATTTGGGGTGACATACCATCTTGATTTCTACGACGAGGCAGCAATACAGAAGATTTTAGAGAGGTCAGCGACTATACTTAAGGTAGAAGCAGAGAGAGAGGGGCTTGTCCCGATTGCCCAGCGTGCCAGAGGTACTCCTCGAGTGGCCAATCGTCTATTAAAGAGAATAAGAGATTATGCTCAGGTCATGGCAGATGGGGTGGTCACCAAGGAAGTAGCTCTGGAAGGACTTTCAAAGCTGGAGATAGATTCTGTGGGTTTGGATGACATAGACCATAGAGTGTTGCATACAATAATTGACAAATTTGACGGTGGTCCTGTAGGCCTAGATACCATTGCTGCTTCTATTAACGAGGATGCTGATACTATTATGGATGTTTATGAGCCGTACCTTCTTCAGTTAGGTTTTCTGGAACGAACACCTCGTGGCAGAGTAGCTGCTAGGCTTGCTTATGAACACCTGGGATTGCCATACAAGCGGGATATCCAACCCCAACCCAGCTTGTGGAGTCAGAAACAGAGTTAATCTTCGGCCCTTTAATACCCCACGGAAAATCCACTTCCCTAACTTGCTCCTGCAGGGCCTTGTATTCTGTGGGTGGATTTCAAGGAAGCCCTAAAATGCCACTGGGTAAATTTTGGGGACACTGAAGAACGAAGCTTTTCGGGGATGTCTATTGGTATGCTCTGGCTTGCATCCATACTGGGATGGCAAAGGCGGATAAGGCAAAGAGTAATATTAGCCAACCCCAATAATCAATATTCCCTCGGCTTGCCATGGTTACCGAAAATAAGATCACAAGCGGTGGAATTAGTAAACTCATGATTTTATACCTGCGCGGCCTGAGGCGGATAAAGGCGATAGTGGCTGCTGCCAAAGCAATAAAACTAATACCTATCCAAAGTGCATTTGTTTGCAAGGTTGCCAGCCAAATGCCATTTGTCAGAAGCTCGTTTCCTGTGCCCAGGGATGAAAACCAACTGAATGTCACAAGCATAGGGGCTAGCATCAGTGATGCGTACAGCCAATCCCGCCTTGCAGTTTGTCTCACTATATGGATAAACACAAAAAGAGCTAATGGGATATAGATGAGTGCTGCTATCCAGCCCCAACCTTGGGGAAGGGAAAGCAGCAATATACCGGTAACTACTACTGGCATAAGATAGTATCCTAGCCAGGGGAAAAGCCATATTGGCTTGCCTCGATGCCAGCCATAAATTGCTATGCCAACGGTTAGCGCTAATATAATTGATATGTAGACGATGTTTTGCCAGTAATATGAGGTGAAGAGCAAAGCAACTAGAAAGTGGGGCAAGGCACTGAAAAGTGCCTCTTTCCAGCTACCTTGAGCATGTGTTTCATAGATTTGCTGGGCAATTAATTCAGGGGAGCCCAGAGATTGTACCGCGATTTTGCTTGCTTCCTCTCTGCTTAGCCCATTTTCTTCTAGTTCCCGACTTTTATCTTCGAGATGCGTATAAAGCTCCTCAGCCACCCCATCTCTGATAGTCTGGTCAATCTTAAGAGAAGCTTTAAACCTGTTTAAATAATGGCTTATGTTACTTGCCATTTTAGCTCTAGATTGTTTCCGCTTGCGTAACTGCTTTAACTGCCGTAGAAAAATCCTGCCATGTAGCTAACCTTTTAGCTAGGACCTGTTGTCCCTTTTCGGTTATGTAGTAGTAGCGTCTTTGTTGTCCATTAGGTAGTATCTGCCATTTAGCCGTGATAAGATTGTCTCGCTCTAAGCGATGGAGAGCGGGATAAAGAGTGCCTTCTTTAAACTGAAAATACCCATTACTCCTTTTCTCTAGTTCCTTTACTATTTGGTAGCCATAAGTAGGCTGACGACTAATTAAGCAAAGCAGTAGAGAATCAGTGTTTCCCTTTAATAACTCACGCCCATAGTTCATCCTTGCACCTCATTAGTATGTTAGCCTCTCGTTTACTATAGCATTGGCTAACTATATTGTCAATATCAGCGAAGCTCCGTACTATACATAGATTCTGTGAGTAAAACGTTTTCAAAAAGTTTGTGGCGGTAAGCACCGCTTAGCGGAAAAGTTAAACGAAGGGTTTTACCACCACGGCTAGAGACAAGAAAATAGTTGAGGCACTATACTCTGAAGCTAAAGTAGTGGCAGACACCTTCCATGTAATTTCTGACTCAAATAGGAAGATGGATGAAGCCAGATGGATGGAACAAGATATCCACCGGAAGGCGGGAGCCAATACTGAACTACTTTCATAAGCGAACAACTAACGGCTTTACTGAAGGCTGCCCTACTAAGATCAAGATACTAAAGCGCGTATCTTATGGTTTGAGGGATATTGATGTTTACGGAGGAAGAACGCTCCTGAGGTTTGTACCATAGCGAACTACTTCCACACAATTTGGCAAAGAGCCGAGGGATGCTTGGTAGTGTGGGGCAGGTGATATACTACGGACTAGACGCTACAATTTTTGGGAAAATTAGACTGTTAATGAGCCTAGGTAAGCGGTCAATTGTAAATTAGCTAGGCTTATTGTCGCTTTCGCTGGATAAGCTTTTCATCTCAAGAAATCGATGAACCCGCAAATTCTGAGGCCAATGTAACAGCTATAGTACTAATTTCTGCTGCGAAACAGTGCTAATGGGTTAGTACTAAGGGGTGATTCCCATAAATATGGTTGGTTGACATGCTCCGGAAAAAGCGAGGGATTTTTCTTTTTTTAGCGACTAGATATATTACAAAGGTAATATTACAAAGGTAATAGTTAATATGTTGGAGGTAGTCTATGAATAGGTCAAGATTTTTGATAGCCTTGGGTGTTATCCTGTGCCTGATACTACCGTCTTTAATCACGCTTATACCAGCGAACACCGCCCAGGCCCAGCCTGCCGATGCTCCCTGGCCTATATTCGGTCAGAACCCACAGCACACCAGCAGAAGCCCTTATAACGGTCCCGAGATACCTGTGCTGAAGTGGAGTGCTACACGTGGCAAGGTTGGCTCCTCCCTCGCCATATGGAATGATGGTACTATCTATATCGGCTCTTCTAATGATAATAAACTCTACGCCATGACTCCAGACGGTAGCACAAAGTGGGTATTCACCACAGGCGGACCTGTCGAGTCCTCCCCCGCAATAGGGGCTGATGGCACCATCTATGTGGGCTCTGATGACAATGATCTCTACGCCATAAACCCCGACAAAACTGCGAAGTGGGTATTCACCACAGGTGGGCCTATCAAGTCCTCCCCCGCAATAGGGGCTGATGGCACCATCTATGTGGGCTCTGATGATAATAAGCTCTACGCCATAACCTCCGACCGCATCCTGAAGTGGAGTTACACCACAGGTGGGCCTGTCAAGTCTTCCCCTGCTATAGGGACTGATGGCACCATCTATGTAGGCTCCAATGATAATAATCTCTATGCCATAAAGTCCAACGGCGCCCTGAAGTGGAGCTTCAACACAACTGGTGATGTCAGTTCCTCCCCTGCATTGGGGCCTAGTGGCACCATCTATGTGGGCTCTGATGATAATAAGCTCTATGCCATAAACCCCGACGGCACTGAGAAGTGGAGATACACCACAGGTGGGCTTGTCGAATCCTCCCCCGCAATAGGGGCTGATGGCACTATCTATGTGGGCTCTAATGATAATAACCTCTATGCCATAAACCCCGACGGCACTGAGAAGTGGAGATACACCACAGGTGGGCCTGTCGAATCCTCCCCCGCAATAGGGGCCGATGGCACCATCTATGTGGGCTCCGACGATAATGATCTCTATGCCATAAACCCTAGTGGCGCCCTGAAGTGGAGCTTGCCCACTGAAGGTTGCGTCAGCTTCTCCCCCGCAATAGGTACTGATGGCACCATCTATGTAGGCTCTGATGATAATAAGCTCTATGCCATTACTGAAGGTCGCTGGTTCAAGTTCCGCCAGAACCTGCAAAATACGGGCAGGAGCACTTACACCGGTCCTCCGATACCACAACTACAATGGAGCTTGACGGCAGGTGGGCCTGTCGAGTCTTCCCCCGCTCTAGGGGGTGATAGCATCATCTACGTGGGCTCTAATGATAATAAGCTCTATGCCATAAACCCCGATGGCACCCTGGAATGGAGCTACACCACAGGTGGTGCTGTCAAGTCTTCTCCCGCCGTAGGGGCTGATGGCACCATTTATGTGGGCTCTAATGATAATAAGCTCTATGCCATAAAACCCGGCGGCACCCTGAAGTGGAGCTTCACCACAGGTGACGCTATAGAATCTTCCCCCACAATAGGTGCTGATAGTATCTATGTGGGCTCTAATGATAATAAGCTCTATGCCATAAAGGTTGATGGTACCCTGAAGTGGAGTTTCAACACAACTGGGGAGGTCAGTTCCTCCCCCGCAATAGGGGCTGATGGCACCATCTATGTGGGCTCTAGTGATAATAATCTCTATGCTATAAACCCCGATGGCACTCTGGAATGGAGCTACACCATAAGTGGCGCTGTTGAGTCTTCCCCCGCAATAGGTGCTGATGGCACCATCTATGTGGGCTCCGATGATAATAAGCTCTATGCCATAAAACCCGGCGGCACCCTGCTGTGGAGATACGCCACAAATGGCGCAGTTCGCTCCTCCCCCGCCATAGGAACTGATGGCACTATCTATGTGGGCTCTAATGATAAGAGGCTCTACGCTGTAAAACCAGATGGCACCCAGAGGTGGAGCTTCAAAACTGGTGGGTTTGTCTCATCCTCCCCCGCAATAGGGGCTGATGGCACCATCTATGTGGGCTCTGGCTATTCTGATAAGAAGCTCTATGCCATAAACCCTGACGGCACCCTGCAGTGGAGCTTCACCACAAGTGGGCCTGTCTGGTCCTCCCCTACCATAAGCGCTGATGGCACAATCTATGTTGGCTCCTTTGGTGATAGCCTCTACGCGGTTACGGAAGGGGAGTCTGGTGGCATCGGCGCGCAATGCTTCATTGCTACCGCAGCCTACGGCACTCCCATGGCTGAGGAAATAGAAATTTTGCGTGAGTTCAGAGATGAATATCTGCTGACTAACCCTGCAGGACAAGCCCTGGTAGACCTCTATTACAAGTTCAGCCCACCAATAGCTGAGTTCATAACTGAGCATCCCGGCCTGAAACCAGTAGTGAGGGCTGGACTATTGCCCGCTGTGGCCATGAGTGCCATAGCCGTTAATATTACTCCGATTGAAAAGGCTGTCATAGTAGGCTTGCTGGTGCTAGCTTCAGTGACACTGGCTGTATGGGCAACAAGGCGGCGGGGTAGAGGTTCAGAATGTACCCAGGGATGAAATTGCACATTGTACTGCTGTAATACCTCCACGCCCCGGGCAATGCTTTCCTGGCATAAAAACTTTCTTCTTCCCCCTCTGAGTCTGTTTAATATTCCTCACTGACTTAGGGAAAGTTTCGGGATGACAGCTTTCATGAAAGCAATTTGTGGGACTTGTGCACTATAGTGCAAGTTTGAGGGCGAGAAAGCGCATGGGATAGGGAGACGCTTAATTGCTTGCTGTAATGAAAGAAGGGATCAGAGCTAAAAACCCCGATATTATGCTAAAATTTCAACTGATGTCAGGCACGTATTATGTTATCCGCCCTATGGAGTATGAGGATATCCCTCAGGTAGCCCAAATTGATAGAGAGGCTTTTCCTGGTGAGTGGGTGTTTCGCTCCCAATCAGCATATAAAAAGGATCTGGATAATCCATCCATCCGCTATATAGTGGCTTGTAATAAGCAAGGTACGTCGGAAGCGGGACAAGCTATCCAGAAACTACCTTGGTTCAAACGACTCTTCAATCAAGAGCGTCGGCTTGACGAATCGGAAGACATAGTCGGCTTTTCGGGGTTCTGGATGATGATGGGAGAGGCACATATCATTGCCATTGGTGTAAGGGATAGTTATCGGCGACTTGGCATAGGTGAAGGTTTGCTAATTGCGACCATTGAACTGGCACAGATATTGAACGCTCATGTAGTCACTTTGGAAGTGCGTGCCTCTAATGAAGTAGCTCAGGAACTTTATAAAAAGTATGGCTTCCGAGTGGTGGGGAGGCGCCCGAGGTATTATTCAAGCGACGGGGAGGATGCTATAATCATGAGCACGGATAATATTATCTCTAAGCCCTTTCAAGCATCTTTGCAGCAGTTGAAAAAAGCCCATACTCAAAGGCACCGTGAGGTTTTTGCCCAGGTCCGCTAGCTATATTTATTCAGGATAGCCTTAAAGGAATCTATAACAAACGCTAGCTGCTGCCTATCAGCAGCAAAGGTGGAGAGTTTGAAGGACTTTGCCATGCCTGGCTGTGGTCCCCAAATACCTCTTTCCTTTAATTCTTTATGGAGGAAATATCCCCTTTCTCGGACGCGCTTGGAGATTTCGTAGAGCGCAGGGGTGTCAAAATGCAGCAAATCATGCCTGTGCGGCTTTTCGCCTAATTGTGTAAAACCCAATTTCTCAAGTTCAGCGGAAAACCACTGTGCTTTAGATACCTGCTCATCCCAATGCTGAACTCTTTCTTTCACGTAGGGAAAGGAGGCCATGAGTGTTATTAGAGGGACCCCCCTTACACTACAGCCGAGGAGTTCAATATCTTTCTTGCTGTATTTGCCGGATTTTCTCAACACTATCCCTTCCCATTTCTTCTTCATTCCTAATACCCCGGCAGGTCCGGCCGAGGCCATGCTTTTGTGCCCACTGCCAACGATGAAATCAGCCCCTATTTCGTCCAGGCTTACAGGCATTCTGCCCACAGCGTATGCCCCGTTCAGGATATAAGGAATGTTATATTCCTGGGCGATTTTTCCCAGCCTTCCGGCATCAGGAAGATTTCCATAATTACCGTCCGGATAAGTTAATAGAATTAGCTTAGGGGCATGTTTTTTTATGAGTGGTGCGTATTCGTTAACGTCGACTCTAAATTCTGGATGTCCGGAATGAGGCACCTCGATTACATTTAGCCCCACACGTTCAGCAGCGACGACCGTTGTGTAATGCCTGTTAGCATCAACAAGAATCGAGTCGCTCGGCTGGGCTAGAGAATGCATGACCATGAATTTAGTTTCTCTGGCTCCGTGGGTTATGGTGGCAACTTCACAGCCTAAGAATTGAGGTAGAAGCTCCTGGACAAAGTCCCGGATGGGGGGATTGGTTACATTACACAAAACGCCCTCGCAAAAGTCACATACAGAATATCCATCCCCAAATTCCATTAAGGCCTCTTTGGCAGCATCGGTAAGCATGCCACCTGTCTGTAGAGGCATGAGGTTAATAAGCCCCTTATGTTGCCTTTTCAGGTTAGCGAGCTTTTGTAATGATTTATTTTCTGCTTGATTCACTGTTTTTACTTCTCACAGGTCGTGACTCTATAGTCACAAATACAGCGCCACCGACCCCTATCTTCTTATTTTGTCCTTCAATATGTTCTCGGACAGCTTCGGGAATCTGTAGATTAAGGTCGGAGAGATGCCTTATTCCCTTTACCTGATAAGTTAAATTATCGTTGCTGCTTTCTATTGCTGCTGCGGCACCCATGGCTATAGCATGCATATAGTTTATCCCGGTGTGTATGCCTGAAGGTACAACATCACTATAAATACTGCCATTGGCAACGCAGATCTCGTTGAAGCCGGCAGGACCGATTAATCTCTTGCCTGCCTCTTTTTCGACGACTTTCACCTCAATAGACTTGTCTTGCCAGGCCAAAAATTCACATGGGGCAATCTCGTCTTTGTGCTTTCGGGAGGTTTCCTCAATTGCCCTGGCTATTTTCTGTCCCCTGGCTGTCTCGGGGCTGGCTATATAGGTAATAGATTTAGCTATTTCCTCGTCGGAATACTCAATTACAGAAAACTGGGGATATGCCAGCTTTCTTACATCGTCTATTTTATAAAGAAGCATCCCCAGTCGCTCAATTCCAAATCCAGCGTTGAACACAGGGTATTTAATGTCGAAATTAGCCAGGGCCACCGGCGAATACATTCCGATGTCCGCTATCTCGAGCCAGGTGCCTTTATGCTTGACGAAGGCCTCTTGCTCCTGCCCGGGGACGAGGCAGCTTGAACGAGTCTTATGCTTGATGAAGACCTCTTGCTCCTGCCCGGGGGCATAGTACTTGGATGTTGCTATCTTGGTCTCAAATTTGACGTCTGAAAAGCCATATTGCTTCATGATATCTCTGGTTATTGCCCTCCCCGCATCCAGGGACATTTCGGGGTCCATGACCACGATGGATGCCGAATGGTGGACTCGCAAATGCTGGGCATCCTCTCTCTGTTCGTTGCGATATCTGGGACCCACGGAGAATAAGGCGACTGGAAAACCGGCTTTGTCCTGTAATGCTGCTAGGGTGTGAAACCAGGTAGCTGTCATGTGACTCCTCAAGGTCTTGCTGGAGGGCACCGGCTGTAGTTCTTTCATCTCGGGGAGAACCTTGTCCAAGAGTTCCGTAGCCTGGTAATCATTGATACCCAGTCCGGCAATTAGCTCTTCGATAAGATTATCCGCCTCGATTTCCCCCTTTTTATAATTTCTCAAAATAGTCTGCAATTTTTCTATGTCAATGTCCTCTGATATTTTCTTTAATTGAGCTATCCTTCTAGCGCTCAGTCCTATATCAGGGCGGGGCAATTCAGCTAAATAAAAAGCCCTGTCAAGGATAGCCCGGGCTTCCGGCCCATACTGCTTGACCACGTCGCTGTCGGGCAGCATTGTGAGATTCTCGACCTCGTCGAAGCCCAGGTTTAGTAGAATCTGGCGGGATTTTTGAATTAATTCCCGTACAAGATGGGGTTTACCTTTCCTCGCCAGGGAGATTTCGGTGCCGGTGGGGATAAGCTTCGCCGTAGCTGTCCAGGCATCGGTAAAATTGTTTTTTGCCCTGGACTTTATTTCACCTGTATCGAAGGCTGCCATACTCTGTAAAGTATACCTCAAATAGGCTATTCTATTCTACGCTCAGCTACGCTTTCAGTGCCCGAACCATTACACAGGAACTAGCTGGCTTTCTATTGTTTTTCGCCCTTCTCTTCTGGGGTATCTCCTACTCTCTCCACCTCGAGGGTGCATTCCGTGACCAGTGCGGCAATTGCTCCCAGCGCAGCCAGTACCGGAGCTGCCAGGACCGTTACTGCAGCCACACCAACGCCTGCTGTCAGAGGGATGTCTATCAGGGGACGTCCCTTATGTATTAAACGGACTCTTCTGATATTTCCTTGATGTATTAGCTCCTTGATTTTCTCAACTACCTGGCTTCCATCTACAGTGAACTTCTCGGTTGTCATTGTTCTTAACCTCCTTTCACTCTCTATCTTTACACCCCTGTATTCAGCCTCTAGATTTGATGCACCGCAGCAAGTATTGCTTCAGCATGTCCAGCGCAGCTTCAGCAGCATCTCGCTTGTTTTTCTCTCGATTTCCCGGGAAAGTATACTTCTGACTCAGGCTCTCACTCTCGGCTGCCAGGCCGAGGTAAAACAAGCCCACCGGTTTTTCGGGAGTATCACCCGAAGGACCGGCAATCCCGGTATCGGAGACGCATATGTCCACATCCAGAAGCTTTTTGCCGCCTTGAGCCATCTCCCGAGCCGTTTGCTCACTGACGGCTCCATAATTTTCAATGGTCGCCTTTTTTACCCCGAGCAAGGCAATCTTTATTTTGTTGCTGTAAGCTACCACTGAGGCCTTGAAGTAATCCGAACTGCCGGGGACATTGGTTATCCTGTCAGCTATCCTGCCGCCGGTAGCCGACTCGACAGTGCCGATGGTCAAGGACTTGCCGGTTTTGGCCTGGTATTCCCTTATTAGCCGGGCAATTTCTGCTTCCAGTCCCGCCATTATTCTCTCTTAATTTGCTAAGTGCGTTTCAATTTTATTCATTCCACCATCCTCCACCTGAACAGGAAAGTACCTAAAGCAGAGAACACTAAGGTATAGCCAATAACCCAGTAGAAATCTGGGGCAATGCTACTGAAGCTAGCCCCCATCATAATATCTCTTGCTGCACTAGTAGCATGGGCAAAGGGAAGAGCGTTCCCTACGTCATAGAACACGCCTCCCAGCGCTTTTAAGTCTATCCAGATTCCTCCGAGTAACGCTACGAGGGTTATTATTGTTGAGCCAACGGCCGATGCTTGATTCACGTTAAAAAGCAGTCCCAGAATCATTCCCAGTTCCACACAGCATGTACCTATGACGAGAAGAACGAGGAAAACGAGAAAAACAAGGCCTGCATTCACGGGCATCTCAAGTCCCAGCAAAGCCCCTACGCCAAAGCACACCGCTATTTGAAGAATCACCATGGGGATGTAGGGCAGGGAGTAAGACAAGATGAAATCACGTGGCTTGAGTGGGGCGGTGAGTAGCCTTGACAAAAGTGCACCTTCCCTATCTCGGGCGAGCGTCATGGCTGAAAACATTAATAAGAAAGCAAAACCAAAGACTGCTACTCCAGGTACTAACATGGTAGTAGTGAGAAAGCTTTCGTCTCCCATATTCCGACCCAGAGACCAGAATATGGCCAGAAAACCTGCGGGAATCCCTATCTCGAGGCCCATGTACATAGGGTCCCGTAGCATCTCCTTGAAGTTTCTCGTAGCTAACTCTGTGAATCTCATTCTCTTAGCTCTTTTCCGGTGAGATATAGAAATACATCGTCTAAAGTGGGTTGTTTTAGAGACGTGGACTGGATAGCAACTCCCCTGGGGCGCAAATAATCTACTATCTCGTAGAAACTCAATTCTTTAGCTCTGATTTCAATTCCGCCCTCTGTTGTTTTTACTTCTGGGTATATTTCCTTTAGACCCTCAATGGCGTCGGGGTGGATGTTCTTTGCTTTAACGACCATTACTTGCATATCGGAGATGCTGTCTTTTAACTCCTGTGGGGTTCCCAGTGCTGCTATCTTGCCTTCGTCTATTATCGCTATTCTGTCCGCTAGTGCATCAGCCTCTTCCAGGTAATGGGTCGTAAGCACTATCGTCTTTTTCCCCTTAAGCTCTGCTATATGTTCCCATATACCTCTCCTCGACTGAGGGTCCAGGCCAAGGGTGGGTTCATCCAGAAATAATACCTGGGGGTCAGAAACAAGAGCCATAGCGATGCTGAGCCTCCTTTTCATCCCCCCTGAGAATTTCCTTACTTGCTCTTTTGCTCTCTTAGACAGGCCTACCATCTCCAGCAGTTCCGCTGACCTCTTTTTCACCTCTTTTTTCGCCAATCCACGTATCCCCCCAATCAAGCGCAGGTTTTCCCAGGCATTAAGGTGCTCCGCTATCGCTGTCTCTTGTGGCGAGACGTCTATTATTTGTTTCACTGCCATGGGGTCCTCACGTATATCACGACCCATGACCGTGGCTGTGCCGCTGCTCGGTTTGAGCAGACAGCATAGCATCTTGATAGCAGTTGTTTTGCCAGCGCCATTCGGTCCTAGCAGTGAAAATAGCTCGCCTTCCTTAACAGACAAATCTATGTCATCTACTGCTACCAGATCTCTGAATTTCCTGGAAAGGCTAAATGTTTGAATAGCGAAGCGATTGCCGTTTGTCTTGTAGCTCATAGGTCTCTCTATAACTCTACTTTATCATTTTAGCAGCTTTCCTTGCTATAATTCAGCAGTGGCTGAGTTAAGCGACACAATTACTTTTTTGGGCACTGCCGGTGCCAGGTTCGTAGTTGCCCGCCAGTTTCTCGCTTCAGGAGGCGCATGGCTCAGCCTGGGCGGCACTCAAATACTCCTTGACCCCGGTCCCGGTTCCCTGGTCCAGGCTGCCAGGAGAAAACTTGACCCCACGAAACTGGACGCTATTATTTTATCTCACAAACATTTAGACCACAGCGGGGATATCAACATTATGATTGAAGCTATGACCGACGGTGGTACAAAGAAGCGCGGCACGGTCTTTGCTCCCGACGATGCCCTTAATCAAGACCCCGTTATCCTGTCTTATTTGCGGTCTTATCCCCAGAGTATCCAGGTCTTGACCGAAGGCGGCTCTTATGTGATTAACGATGTTTCTTTTACGACTCCCGTCAGGCACGAACACGCCGTGGAAACATACGGCTTTATCTTCCAGACGCCTCGGCATACTTTCTCCTGGATTACTGATACCAGATATTTCGAAGATTTAGCCAGCCATTACGAAGGCGATTTACTGGTTATCAATGTTGTCCGATTAAAACCCGGAGCTCCCGTCGCCCATTTAGCTCTTCCCGAAGCCAGGAACATAATTGGAAAACTGAGGCCCAGGATAGCCATACTTACTCATTTTGGCATGACCATGTGGCGGGCTAAACCCTGGGAGCTGGCCGCCAAACTGACCGAGGAGACCGGAATCCAGGTAATCGCCGCCAGGGACGGCATGAAGTTCGACCTGGTGCAGTTAGAGATATGATATAAGCTCTACAATACTAAGTTCTAGCTCACCATCGTCCTTCTGAATAATACAATCCCGACAGCAAACAGAACTGCTGCCCAGCCGATAAGCCAGAAAATATCGAGCGTGATAGCTGAGAAGGAGGAGCCGCTGAGAACAGCCCGAGAGGCGTCTACGGCATGGATGAAAGGAAGGGCTCCGGCAACGCTTTTAACAGCCGAAGGCATGTACTCCACTGTGAACATAGTTCCGGAGATCATGGCTATGGGAACGATGAAAAGCCAGGAAACACCCGCTTGAGATTCGCTTTTGACTAAGCTGCCTACTATCATGCCTATCCCGATAGCGCAAAGCCCGATAAGAAAGAAAATAAGAAAGGCATGCCCCAGATTGCCGACAACGGTCAAGCCCAGCGCCATTCCCACGCCAAGATAAATCAGCGTGGAGATGATGAGCACCGGGATAAAGGGCAAGGAATAACCCAGAATGAAATCCCAGGGCCTTGCCGGGGTAGTGAACATTCGAGCCAGAAAGCCCTTCTCTCTGTCGCTGGCAATTATCTCCGCCGCCGTGGAGACTAAAATCATGAGCCCGAAGACAGCTATCCCGGGGGCATAGAAGTTTACAGCCGGATTCTTTATTGTGCTTTGCGTTCCTTTTAGCTCAACATTTAAAGGGGGAGACACTCCCAGGAATTCAAAGCCAACAGCCTCTATTATAGGTTTTAATTGTAGGCCTGTCATAGGGTCTGCTTCCTTGTAGTATAACTCCAGGTTGACAGTTTGCTGGGTCTGCTTTGCCTCCTCGAATCCCGGGGGTATGAGTAAATAAAATGCTATTTTGCCGCTCTCCAGGTCCTCTTGCGCCTCGGTTTTTTCACTATTTATCGGCTCATTCAACTTGATAGCCTCTATAGTTCCAAGATATTGTATAAAGTCAGAGGAGGTTTGGGATAGGTCTTCGTCCACTATGCTTATCGCAATAGGGCTGGCCTGTCCCCCGCCAGCGGCGGCGCAAAATACCAGCATAAAGGCAAGGGGCATCCCCAGGAGAAAGCCTAAAAGCACAGGATTTCTATAAATCTCCTTCAGATTCCTTTTGCCAATTTCCCAGAACTTCATTTCCTTCGCCCCCTTCTAGTCTCTAAGCTCCTTTCCCGTTATCTGGATAAAGGCGTCCTCCAGGGTTGGTTGATCTAAGGCAGCAGAATAAACGGTAACTCCTCGAGAGTGGAGATAGTCCACGATCTCTTTGAAGTCCAGGTCCTTGTGGGAGATTCTGAGCCTCCCCTTGGCCATCTCCAGCCTGGAATATTTGCTTCGCAACCCCTCTATGACCTCAGCGGTGAGGTTCTCTGTCGAGACGACCATGCTGCGCATCTCAAGGAGATTTGTCTTTAGCTCTTGAGGTGTGCCCAGAGCTACAACCTTTCCTTCGTCGATAATCCCTATTCGCTCGGAGAGGAAATCTGCCTCCTCCATATAATGGGTGGTGAGAAGGATAGTCTTCTTTCCCTTAAGCTCAGCTATATATTCCCAGATGGCTCTTCTTGCCTGGGGGTCGAGGCCTAAAGTAGGTTCGTCCAGAAATAATACCTGGGGGTCGGAAACAAGAGCCATGGCTATGCTGAGCCTCCTTTTCATCCCTCCGGAAAACTTCCGCACCTGGTCTTTAGCCCTTTCAATAAGCCCCATAGTCTCCAGTAGTTCCTGCGAACGCCCTTTTACTTCTTCAGAACTCAGGCCGTGGACCTTGCCAATCAGAGCCAGGTTCTCCCAGCAGTTAAGGCGCTCGGAGAGAATGGTATCTTGAGGCGATACCCCGATGAGCTTTTTGATCTCAAACGGCTCCTCGGCAATATCGTAGCCCAATATTGAAGCAGTACCCCTGGTTGGCTTTAAGAGGCAACACAGCATCCTGATAGTGGTAGTCTTTCCCGCCCCGTTAGGGCCGAGGAGGGAGAAAAGCTCGCCCTTCTGTATCTCCAAATCGACGCCGTTTACCGCTACCAGGCCATCGAATTCCTTGGTGAGCTTAAGAGTTTGTACTGCGTTCATTTCTTCACCCCCCCTTTACAAATAATAACACACTCATTTAGGCAGGAAGGCTTTGAGTAAATTCCATGAAGGCTCTAATCTCAGTTCCCAGACATATGATGTATCGACCACGTCGGGATTATTGCATTTCCAGCATCCCTTTGTGATGTTTGCCACCTCACGACGGTTCCAGTTTTTCATTATCTCATCGAATGGGGATGTTCTCACATTTCCATAAGGTCTGTCATAGTTGAAGCAGTTCGTTACGTTGCCTTCTGGAGTCACGGTTACAAAAGCAAAAGGGGCACGGCAAACATAAGGCTTCATATTCAGCAGGTATCTCTGCAGATAAGATCGGGAATTATTTATCGGATAGCCTTTCTTTTTCAGGCCAAGCAACTCCCTGGCTACTTGCTGCTCTGACTCTCGCGATGCCAGAACCTCCTTGTTTGTCTCCCCGGTTTCTCTCAAAACCCCTTCTTTTGCCGGACAGACCCAGAGCGATACGCCGAGCGAGCGGGCAAGGTCTGCCATTTGCCCCATCATGTTCTCATTTCCTCGATGGAGGAGACAATTGATTATAATTTTCTTAGGCGAGCCCATCCTCTTCAAGACCTCTATGCCCTCGACAGCCCTGGCGAAAAGCCCCGGCATGCCCCTGAATGAATCGTGCCCCTTGCTCTCCGGATAGTCCAGTGAGACTATGATACTGTGGACTTCTTTGCCGATTTCGTGTGCTCTGTCCGGTAGAAGAAGTCCATTGGTGATCACGATAGTAATCATTCCATTTTGGCGGGAATAGCGACAGAGCTGGCCAAGGTCCTGGCGCAGGAGAGGTTCCCCACCCCATATCGTATTCGCTACGAATCCCGCATCCTTGGCGCCCCGATAGAGCTGTTCGATCACGCTAGTTTCAAGCTCGTCTGCTTCATTATCACGCCAGAGACACGTCGGGCAATTGCAATTGCACCGTCCTGTGACCAGATGTGAGATAAAAAAAGGGCCCCGCCTGCCCAATCGACTTGCCAGCAGAGTTCTAATAAAACGGGCGATCTCTCTCCAACCCCACAGTGCTCCCGAATCTCGTTGCTTTTCTAGCACAGATCGCCCCTCTTACACAAGTGAGTTTAATTAAAATGAAAGCTTCCTGGCAACGACATATTTTCCCGGAGGGTTTCCCCTTAAGTATCGTCTGCGCTGGAGCGTTTCACTTCCGTGTTCGGGATGGGAACGGGTGGTTCCACTCCGCTAAAGTCACCAGGAAGCTCTTTGGTTAAGTATAACCTATCCCCAGAGGAACATGCAACTTTGTGGGAGAGAGCCTTTAACAACATCCAGTTGCTATTCTGAGTCCTTCGCCTCCTGTCATTTTGCCCCTGAACTCAGTAGAGAGGTAGAATCTAATTGACGAGCCCGAATAAGTGTCTGTATAATGCTGGCGGTATTTCAGAATGGCGCAGAGCAGTCCCGGCAGAGAAGGAAGTAGCACGCCCGGTAATAGGCTTCTTTACGTGTTGAGGGTCCTGGATACCGAGAATCGGCTACTTGAACGCGCCGACCAGAAGGCAATATCGCTGCTCTCTGCTCTTGGCGTGTTTATGGTCTTCTTCATCGTCTACTACCGCCTCATCCCGATTAACGTGTTCACTGTTATACTGCTCTCGATATACTTCGTTTTTTCTTTAATGGCTATAGTGAGCTTTATTCTGACGGTACGTCCCAGGATTCGCCTGGTTGAGGAGGAAACGAAGGACACGGATAAGGTAGCCGAAAGTGAGCCAGCCTTCTTCGCGGGAATCTGTAAATTCCCGACTTTGTCGGCTTACAGGCAGGCTCTTGAGGCTATGATAAAAGATGAAGCATCTGTTATAGATGTCTACACCAGGCAGATCTTTAGCCTGGCTCGGGTCAATGCAGCGAAGTACAGAAATATCCAGCGTGCCGTCCTCCTGGTCATCATCGCACTGGCGGCGGAATTAGCTCTTGTGGCTTACCTGTTTATCTACTATTACGGCCAGGGGGCCACACTGCTGCCACCGATTACCGGCTAGGATTTAGAGTTCGCTTTCGCCCTATCTGCAATTACGAGTCATAGTCAGGACACGCTCCTGGTTTACCTGGCCCGAGAATCAACAAGTTGAACTGTTCCGTCCCCTTTCGAGGATTGGCATTTTCCGACTGGTTGAACGATTTGCTACGTTCCTGTGGTATAATGGTATAGGAATTTCATAGAGAGGAGGTTTGTTGTCATGGATTGGGGTATGCAAAACCGTCTGGCACAGTTAATTCAAGCGGATGGTCGCTGTTTGTTCTTACCCGTGGATCATGGGTATTTTCAGGGTCCTGTCAAAAAACTGGAGAACCCGCGTAAAACTCTGGAACCTCTTCTCCCTTACACAGATGCGGTTTTTGTTACCCGGGGGGTTTTAAGGTCGTCGGTAGACCCCGGCAGTGCGAAACCGATTATTCTCAGAGTATCCGGCGGCACCAGCATAGCGGGGAAGGACCTGGCTCACGAGGGGATAGCTGCCTCTATGGAGGAAGCCATCCGGCTCAATGTGTGTGCCGTGGGCACCTCTATCTTCGTCGGAACCGATTACGAGCATGATTCGCTGCTGAATCTGGCCAGGCTTGTTGATGAAGGGGAAAGGTATGGCATCCCGGTAATGGCAGTTACCGCTGTGGGCAGAGAACTGAAGAAGCGTGACGCCCGCTATCTTGCTTTGTCCAGCCGTATTGCTGCTGAGCTGGGCGCTCGATTGGTAAAGACCTACTACTGTGAAAAATTCGAGAGGGTTACAAAGGGCTGCCCCGTTCCGGTAGTCATTGCCGGTGGGCCCAAAGTAAATACCGGATACGAAGTACTTCAATTTGTTTATGACGGCATCCAGAAAGGTGCCATAGGTGTGAATTTGGGGAGAAACATCTGGCAAAATGAGCACCCCGTGGCCATGATAAGAGCCCTGCGCGCCATTATCCATGAGAACGCTACTCCTGAGCAGGCCCAGGAACTATACGATAGGGTAAAGGCTGGAGAGGCATAGCAACTGTGTCCGCAGGTAGGTATGCCCGGAATTGAAGAAATCCTAAGCCCTGAAGGGAAGCTCTAAATCCTAATATCTAAATCCTAGACAATGTCAAAGGACCAAAATACAAATGGCCAAAACAGTTTAGAAACTTGAATTTTGACATTGGGATTTGTTTAGAGCTTAGGGTTTAGTATTTAGAATTTATCTCGGCCCTATTGTTTGCGAGGAGAAATTCCATGCGCGTAGCTATGTATTACAGCAACCAGGATATACGGCTGGAGGAGATGCCCACGCCGCAGGTCGGCCCCGGCGAGGTGCTGATGCGGGTGGAGGCCAGCGGCATCTGCGGCACCGATTTGCTGGAATGGTATCGCCTGCACAAAGCGCCTTTGGTCCTGGGTCATGAAGTCGCCGGCGTGGTTGCTGATGTCGGAGAGGGGGTGAAATATTACAAAGAAGGCGACCGAATCTGTGCCGCCCATCATGTTCCCTGTAATGAGTGCCATTATTGCCTCAGCGGACACCACACCGTTTGCGATACATTGCGCCAGACGAACTTCGACCCCGGCGGCTTTGCCGAGTATGTTCGGCTGCCGAGCATCAATGTCGAGCAGGGCATATTCCCCTTACCTGACGGAGTATCTTTCGAGGAGGCGACCTTTGTCGAGCCGCTGGCTTGCGTCCTGCGCGGGCAGAGGTTAGCCCATCTACAGCCGGGGCAAAGTGTGCTCGTTATAGGCAGCGGCGTTGCCGGGCTGCTTCATATACAACTGGCCAGGGCTTCGGGTGCCGGCTATATTATGGCGACGGACATCGTTGATTGTCGCCTGGAGGCAGCGCGAAAATTCGGAGCCGATGTTGCCATTCAGGCTGAGGAATATACCCCGGACCATTTACGTCGGGCAGCCGGTGGTCGTCTCGCCGACCTTGTGGTGATATGCAGCGGGGCGACATCGGCTATAAACCAGGCATTGGAGTCGGTGGAGCGGGGAGGCACTGTTCTCTTCTTTGCCCCCACAGAGCAAGGCGTTAGCGTTCCCATATCGGTGAACGACCTGTTCTGGCGTAACGAGGTAACGCTTACCAGTTCTTATGGTGGCAGCCCCGCCGATTATGCCGCAGCACTGGGACTGATACAGGCTGGCAAGATACGTGTGCGGGAGATGATTACCCACCGGCTGGGGTTGGGGGAAACAGGCCTGGGGTTCCGGCTTGTCGCCCGGGCCCAGGACTCTCTAAAAGTGATTATCGAGCCGCAGAGGTAGCTAGCGCTGCCTTCCAGGCGAGAATATCAGGTAACAATCCGTTGACAATCACACAATAGATAGGTAGACTGAAGTTAGCGCATATAAGTAACGTTCGATGAGATAGTATAGAGCATGACAGGTAAGAAAACTGCGGGTAAGAAGAGAAAAAAGACGGCGCCGATAGAAGGTAAGAAAACTGCGGGCGGGAAGGGAAAAGAGACGGCGCCGATAAAAGGTATCATAGGATACAAGTTGTTGGATTATAAGGACATAGAGCCCGTATTGATGAAGCTCAGGTCGTATGCCAAGGAATATCCGGGCTTCGTTGGCGCTGAGATTCTCGTCAGCGAGGAGGACCACTCCGTCGGCGTAATGATAAGCACGTGGAAGACGATGGAAAGCTGGAAGGTATGGGTGGGGTCGAAGGGAACGCTGGCATTGCTTCAGCAAGCCAGAACTGCTGTGATGGGGACGCCCAGAATAACAGCATACAAGACGATGCCCGCAGAAGAGTGACGCTAATAAGGCGTCAGTCTTTCTTTGTGACCACTGAACCGCTGGACGAAACCCCCACTGTGTGCATCGCGCCTGCGGTGGCCAGGGGAGTGATGAAGTAAGCCGTGATGGAATAGTCGCCGTTCATGGTGATGGTAGTGGTGGGGTCACCGACATTGGCAATGGTTTTCACATTGCCGGCCCATCTGACAAACCCGGAGCCGGCATCCGGAGTCGCCGTCAGGTTGACCACCGTTCCTTCGTCATAGGTAAATGTACCCTCTCCGGGGGTGGTTACCGACCCTCCATGGGTACTGGCGATAGTGAGGTCATAAGGCCCACCACAGCCTGCCATCGCTGCAATTAGCGCTGCCGCAATCAAAAAGATGCCAGCTCTTTTCACGTATATAAGCCCCTCGGAGTGCTATTGTATCACTGGCTAAGGAAGTGTCAATGCTTCTCATAAATCAGTCAATTATTGGGATAAAAGTCACATACAACAATGGCGGTGGGTTATACCATTAAACTGATGTATAACCAAGGTTAGGGAGGTATGAACATGAGAAAAGCGATGACACGCAGGGGTATTTTGCTTGCCGTCTTTTCCCTGATTCTGGTGGCTGCACTTGTCTTTTGGGGAAATATGGCCTGTAACGAAACGAATGAGCTAGCCCCTGCTGAGATCAGGGAATATGAAGGCGTAGACCTTTCATCAATAAATGATTTCAGGGAAAATTCCATAAAAGGTCCGCAGGAAATAGATGTAGAAAGTTATACGCTGAGAATTACCGGTCTGGTAACGAACTCCACAAGCTATACCTATGATGAAGTTCTGGACAAATATGAACACTATAAAAAAGTCGTAACACTGGACTGCGTGGAAGGATGGAGTGTGAAAATTCTCTGGGAAGGTTTGCTGGTCAGAGATTTGCTGGCAGAAGCGGAACCCCTGGCAAATGCTAAGGTGGTAATATTCCATGCCTACGATGGGTACACAACTTCTCTACCTATCGACTACGTAATGGACAATGACATACTGATGGCATACAAGATGAATGATGTTGTTCTCCCGCCTGCAAGGGGATTCCCCTTTCAACTGGTAGCAGAAAGCAAATGGGGGTACAAATGGATTAAATGGATAACAGAGATCGAATTGTCTGACGATGCTAATTACAGAGGTTATTGGGAAAGTCGAGGATACTCGAACAGCGCAGACCTGGATGAAAGCTTCTTTGGAGGCTGAAATCCATGACTAATCAACAACGCGTTAAGAAGACAATACACTGGTTATTGACAGTTTTGGTAATAGTCTATCTCCTCACCGGATTTGGCATTACTGAATTCAGGATTGTTGAACCTCTGACATTCGGACTATTGACTAAGAGTCTGGCGCAAAAAATCCATATAAATCTAGAAATTCCTTTCATAGTCTTGTTAGTCTTGCATATCTGGCTTCTGCCACTGCTAAAACGATTCAAATTGAAACACTAAGCAGAAATAATCAGTTACATCTTCTTAATATTCGCCCTCGAATATCTGGGTTATGTATAAGTAGTCCCAATCGTCTGAAAATGAGACTCCCACGCCTGTCTCAGTGTAATTAGTTTTTAGTATGTTTGCTCTGTGTCCGGGACTATCCATCCAGCCTGAGACTGCCCACTCACATACTTCTTGTAGAGAAAGATAAGGACCCGGAATGTATTGTCTGGTTGGAATCTTTGCTATATTCTCACCTCGTATAGTCCCGGGAAGCTGGCCATAACTCAAAGGCCTCTCCCCCGGATATCGTGCATGGCAGAAGAAATTGTTCTCGACCATGCTAATGCTGTGCTCCCAGGCCAGACCGGTTAAGAGAGCGTCTTCGCTGAGAATAGACAGGCTAAACTCTTGCCTTTCGTCATTGACCAGTACTATTATCAGTGCCTCGGCTTCTGCCTCGGTATAGTTTATCCCGAGAGGTTTTGATAAATTTCCCGAAAAGTTAGCCCGTATAGAGCAGTGGGCGTTTGTTGTGATGGAAGTTGAGGTAGCGTTAACAGTGGCAATGGTATCCACACTGCCGGTCCAGTTGACAAACTGGCATCCCTCCTCGGCCTCGGCCGTCAGGTTGACCACTGTTCCCACGTCGTAGGTAAAATGTCCCTCTCCGGGGTTGGTTACCGATCCTCCAGCGGTACTGATGATAGTGAGGGTATAAGAATCTCCATAATCATCGCCGCCGCTAGGACTAATACCACTGCAGCCTGCCATCGCTGCAATTAGCGCTGCCGCAATCAAGAAACTGCCGATTCTTTTCATGTATATCCCTTCGTAATGCCATTGTATCAATGCCGAAGGAAGTGTCAATGACCCTTTTAAGCTAGTACAGATAGGCTGGTAACACAGAATTGATGAAAGGCGCCCCGCTGAAATCGGGGTTCCTTCCCGACCACATGAGATTCAAACACGATCGTAGTGCGACCCTTCAGGGGCGTGCAGCACGAGGCTAAAGCCTCGCACTACATTTTTGCTTTTTGAGTTTTGTCCAGGATTTCCCCTTAGAGGCGTGGCAATCTCATTGGCGCTGAATTCTGACTCCTGATTCCTGGCTACTGGCTTCTAACTACTGACTTCCATTCTGCACCTGCCATCAGTTTGCCGATAAACCATGCCGGCGGATATTGGCATGATGATTGACGGGTGAGGCATCGAGTAGTAAGATTGTTCTTGGAACTCATGGAAGGCAAATGCAATAATGGGTGAAGCAAAAACAAGTGTAAATTTCAATGATATTGCATGGGCAGCAGTCTGTTTCTACTATAGGTCGGTTGCTGATAGAAAGTACTGTAGAATCTTGGGCGACACACCTTTCATAGAAAAGCTCCGGCAAACACCACACGAGATCAAGGCATCGGAGTTTGAGCAAAAGGTCCTCTTGGATTATGTGAACATTATCAATTATGACATGCTTATTGAGCATAAACTATCTGAGCGTCTTTTGGAAATCATTGTTGCACTGCAGCCCGATGTATCAGCCCTGCAAGGTTTAACATTGCTTGATTGTGACCTTTCCGATAGTGTTGTAGCTGATAGAATAGAGAGGATATACGCTGCCTTATATTCCGTTCCCGATCTCTGGGCTACTGGTATATCGAAAATCGCCCACCTGTTGAATGACAAGTTGCTCGTACTATTAAATATGGACCTTTCTGCTCACTTTCGCCTGCGAGATAGTAGCACCGGAGTTATTACTTGGGCCGAATTTGTACAGGAAATTGCAAGGCAAGTGACCAGGGATTTTGAAGAGCGAGGATATCAAGGCACACCCGAGGACTTCATTTCAGAGGAGCTTGGTTACGCGAGGCGCGGCTGTAGCAAGTCGCTGGTTAAGTACCTTGATGAATATTATTGGCTTCACTTTGCTGAAGGCCTGCCGATCCCACCTCCGTGGATTCCAACGTAGCATTCCCGAAGAAGAATAGGGAAACGTCAAATACCCACTTCCAATGTTTGTCTATAGCCAAGCATATCTGTGGAAGTCTGCGGCTACCTTATCCGACCAGCTAAATTCCAAATATCGAGATCCAAAGGACGAATCCTGAGACCACTGATTACTGACTCCTGACTACTGGCTACTGAATTCTCCCCATTTTAGGATTTTACTTTTCGAGATTGCTTCGGCACTTCGTGCCTGGCAAAGACATTGGGGGTTGTCATAGGAGGGAAGAGCATGAGGGAAGACGGGATGATTCGTATTCGTTTTGCAAAAATGGCTATTTTTTTCGGGAGTTCGCAGGCCTTTTTCATACGTAAGGCGACTACCTCCGGAATATTCAATTGTTAAAGTACGTACGATTCGTTTCGTCGGTTCGCCCTTT
>Ga0315538_1000486_pt1 | contig 25253 bp, 26 predicted proteins | sample SalMarSW160230MG_2_FD_203834 | JGI IMG/M metagenome (GOLD analysis project Ga0315538, IMG submission 203834) | Salt marsh sediment microbial communities from the Plum Island Ecosystem LTER, Massachusetts, United States - Salt Marsh Sediment SW1601-230 ...
AAATTTTGATTCTTTGCCAGTTTTATATGAATGGATATGGAATGGCTTGCAAAGACAAGGTGTTAGAACAGAAGAGTTGGTATCAAGGGTTCATCCGACACAAAAGCCAATAGGGATATATAGAAATATTATGAGAGACTTTAGTAGAGAAGGTGAAAAAATTCTTGATGCTTTTTTGGGAAGTGGAAGCATTCTAATCGCCTGCGAGAAACTCAACCGTATATGTATGGGAATGGAAATTGAGCCTAAATACTGCGATGTAATAATAACAAGATATGCTAATTTTATGGGCATTCTAGAAGAAGAGATAAGGGCAACGAGGGAAAATGGCTAGAAAGACTAAATATAATGATGATTTTCCTCTGCTTGCCGAAGACTATGCCAGAAAGGGGATGATAGACAAGGATATTGCCAGAAAGTTTGGGATATCGCAAGAGACTTTTTATCAATATGTGAAGAAATATCCTGAATTTTCTGATGCCTTAAAAAGAGGCAAAGCCCCTGTTGACGTGGAGGTCGAGAATGCTCTTCTTAAAAGAGCTCGAGGATATGAATATGAGGAGACTACGGTAGAGTATAGGCCTGGCAAGGAAGGCGAGGAAAAGGCGAGTCCTGTGTCGATAAGGAAGACAAAGAAACAGGTTTTGCCCGATACGACCGCCCAGATATTCTGGCTGAAGAACCGCCGGTCGAAAGACTGGAAAGACAAGCAGGACATAGAAGTCACCAATAAGCAAGAGGATGCGGTCATTGAAAGTCTCAAATTATTATTCAAGGAGGTTGGCGTTTTAAATGTCGACGAATTTGTCACTCAATTCAAGAAGCTCTCCGGAGGAAACGGAAAGGGAGAAACAAAACTTCTGGTCGCGGCCGGAAAGTAGTTTATTCCAGCGTTCCTGTATAGAGTTGCTTCGGGAGAAAGGGTTAAAGACAGAGGCGGATGTCTACGCGCTTCTGCAATGGCTGAAAGGCCCGATAGTTTCGACTAAGCGAATATGCAATAATCCTGAACACACCGCCCCGTTCAAGTTTGTGGCTGACATCCTCTTGGATAGGGTCAGAGACTATATAGTCTGGGCAAATAGATCTGGCTCTAAGTCTTACCTAGCTGGTTTAATAACGTGGGTGAGGAGCTCGTTCAATCCTAAAGTAGAAACAACGATTCTGGGAGGTTCTTTTGAGCAATCGGAGAAATCCTATAAGGCTATGATGGACTTCTGGAAATCCACAGGGTTGCAGGACGCATATTTGGCTGTTGAGCCAAGAAAGAGCGAGATGCTATGGAAGAACGGCAGTTTGGTTTCAGTCCTGACGGCCTCGACGAAATCGACAAGAGGCCCTCACAGCCAGAAATTGATATTGGATGAAATCGACGAGATGGACGATGAGGTTTACAAAGCAGCATTGTCTATACCTCAAAGCAAATTCGACATAAAGGCCTCTATCGGCAAGCTATCTACAAATCATAAAACTGGCGGAGTAATGGACAACGCATTAGAGAAGGCCACCAACGGCGGCGGCATAAAGATATATAAGTGGTGCGTTTTTGATGCGATCGAAAGTTGTAAAGACTATAGTTGCTCAACCTGCAAGCTGTCTCCGTATTGTCCTGGAAAGCAGATGAAAACTGCAAACGGCTATTATAAAATAGAAGACTTTATTCAGAAGCTGTATGAGCTGAGCGACATGACATTGCAAGTCGAATGGCTATCAAATAAAGTTGGCAGGGACGATCTTGTTTATGGGGCTCAGTATGATAAGATGATACACAGTCCCCTAGACTTGCCCGGCTTTAATCCTAGCAAGCCTGTTTATCTTTCGATAGACTGGGGAGGAACAAATCCCTTCTCGGTTGGCGTCTGGCAGAAATTCCCTATAGGCTGGGTTAGGGTAGACGAGGTTTATATTGGCAACACAACAAACAAGAGAGTTATGAAAGAATGTAAAGTTAGGCCTTGGTGGAAGAAGATCAAGGAGGGAGTGGCAGATCCGGCTCGTGCTGACTTGAGGCGTGAATGGGACGACATAGGTGTGTCTTTGTATCGAGGAGACACGGATGTTGACGAAGGGATAGAGGCAGTTAGAGACGCCCTGGCTCCCGTTCTTGGCAACCCGCTTTTCTATGTCAACAGAAAGTGCAAGGCTTGGATTAGAGAGGTTGGTAGCTATTCGGAAAAGAATGGAGTGCCCATTAAAGAAAACGATCACACGTGCGACGAAACGAAGTATTTTGTGCGAAGATATATAAAGAAAAAGAGAGAGCCCGGGGTTCGGAGGGTGGCATAACAATGAAAATACCGATAAATATAAATTACAGCAAAAGAAGGAGAGTTTTAAGCATTGGGCTTAAAGCAAGGGGTTGGTCTTCTCCAGACGTTGGGGATGAAAGCATCTGGGGAGGAAGCAATACATGGGGGGAAGGTGTCGAAGAACGATTAAGCGACCCGTCCTCGCAGTTGGAATACAATAAAAGCTGGGTCTATATATGTGTCCAGTACAATGCCAGGCAGATATCTAGGCAGAAGCTAAGGCTGTATGTTAAAAAACAGAAGGGTTCTCCCGGATACAAAGTTACGCCGACAAGAAAGGTTGAAAAAGAACAGCTCAAATTCCTGTATGAAAATCCGGGTCTTAGGCTTTGGTTGGGCAAGGATGTGGAAATAGAAGAGGTGCTTTTACATCCATTCTTAACGATGATGGAAAGCGTCAATCCTTTGCTGAATCAGGCTGATTTATGGATGCTTACAGAGAGCTTCATGGGCATAACAGGCAATAGTTACTGGTGGATCAGGAAGAACAAGCTGGGAGTGCCGTGGCAACTCTGGGTTATGGAAACTCAGTACATGAAGCCGGCGATAGGGAAGACTTTTGATGATTACATTCAAGGATTTGTTTATAGGGTTGGGACGAATGAAGTGCCTTTTGATGTTGAGGAAATAGTCCACCACAAGTACCCGAACCTGAGAAGCAGAGCGGTAGGGATGAGTCCGATAGAAGGGTTGGCGGATCCGGTGACGGTCAACGCCCAGATATACAAGTATGAACACGCGATATTCAAGAACCAGGCAAGGCCGGATGCAGTCCTTGAATCAGACGAGGACTTGACGACTACGCAGTATAATCGTGTTAAGAAGAATTGGCAAAAGACATACGGAGGGGTAGATAAAACAGGGCAGGTAGCTTTACTGGAAGGCGGACTGAAGTACAAACCGATATCTATAAGACCGAGGGACCTGAATCATCTTGAGGGGAGAAAGCTGACCCGGGAAGAGATCGCAGACGGTCTTGGCGTACCCATGCCTTTATTGTCACCCGACAAGTCTAACCTGGCAAACGCAACGGTAGCTTACAGGCAGTATATGAGAGATACCATTGACCCGAAACTAAAGCTTTACGAGCAGAAAATGAATGAACAGCTTTTGAAACTTTATGATGATGGCAGCATTTTTTGTGCTTTTGATAATTGTATACCCGAGGACAGGGACTTCCAGCTCAAGGAAATGGAGTCCAGGCTCAAGACGGCATACAGTTCTGTCAATCAGGAGAGAGCAAAGAGAGGGGAAGACGAGGTTGACTGGGGGGATGTTCCTATACTTCCAATGAACATGCTTCCATTTGGCAGTGCGCCGGCTATCCCCCCAAAGAAAGAAAGCAAAGGAATAAAGATAGCCGATAATTTCGAGGAGTTGGCTGACGGTGTTGCGAAGGCAATAATGAAGAAAATAAAATGAGAGACGTCAACCTGAAAGAGAAATTCTGCAATTGTGTTGCCGATAAGTTGCTGGAGTATATCGTTAAGGAAAAAATAATAGCCATGATTGCAAAAGCGATCTACGGTAAGGCAATAGAAAAAAGTAAAGAGATTTTAAAGAGAAATAGGCCACAGGAGTTTTTGAGACGCAATGAGAAGTTTATAGTGAAATACGAACGGAAGCTCAGAAAGAGATATAGCGAAATGGAAAAAGAGGTTCTTGGAAAAATTAAATATTTGTATGAAATTTACAATAAAAGCAGTAAAGATGGGTTCGACGTTAACCAATGGCTGTTTAACAGGCAGAAGTGGCGTGGAACATTGACGGCAGATGGCAAATTATTGACAGCTACTCCGCTTGAATCGGGAGGCCAATATGCCTTGGATGACCTTGGCCTTGAGATAGCATTTGACAAGATGGACCCGAGAGTGATTGAATGGATAGCGACAAACTCGAAAAACGCCGCCTGGTCAATAACAGACACACAGCATGAAAAGCTGAGAACAAGCCTAATGGAAGGGATAGCTGATGGCGAAAGCATCCCAAAGATCAGAGCCCGGGTGGCAGAGATATTCGCAGCATCGAGAGCCAGAGCTACGCTGATAGCGAGAACGGAAACCCTGAAGGCATCGAACAGAGGCGGTTGGATAGGTATGATGCAGAGTGGAGTGGTTGAGGGGAAGCAGTGGTTAAGTACGATGGACGCACGTTGCTGTCCGGAATGCGCAGAAATGGATGGAGCGACCATGCCTTTAGAAGAGCCATTTTTTAAGCTGGGCGAAGAGCATACTTTTGAAACAGGTAAAACCATGCCTTTTGATTATGAGGAAATCCAGCATTGTCCATTACACCCAGACTGCCGATGCACACTTTTGGCTATTTTAAAGGAAGTTTAATGCGGTTAATGAATAGAAACATGAAAATAATTTTAGGAGGGTTAAAATGGCAAAGGAAATATTGACACAAAGACTAAAGCTTTCTGAGATAAAAGTTTCTTGGAACGATTTAAGGGAAGAGGCGATAAAAGATATATTGAAAAGTCCCAAAGTGCCTTACCGCAGCGCCGGGGATATTCCTTTTATCCGGAAGTTTTATGTTCAGGACAAGAAGGTGACGAAGGGCTTGCCGGAAGGGCAGGTACGGCATTACATATCGACAATGGCTTTGGACAGAGACCATGAGATAATGATGCCGAAAGGAGCTAAGCTCAAGAACTACAAGAAGAATCCGATGGTTTTGTGGTCTCATAACCCTTCGGATCCTGATAATATTATAGGCAAAAACCTCGAAATTGAACATGATGAGAAAGGCTTGGTGGCTCTGACGCAGTTCATTCTGACGAGCCCAAAGGCGGCAAGCATTTATAACTTGTTCAAAGAAGATTGGCTGAGGATGTGGTCGGTTGGATTCATACCGCTGAAAGGTCATAAACCAGAAAAGGGGGACGGAAAGCTTTCAATTTCCATAGGTGAGCCCCCGAAGTCAGGTGAGGTGAGGTATGTCCATGACGTCTGGGAATTGTTGGAATACTCGGCCTGTGCTGTCCCATCGAATCCAGAAGCGGCGACTCTGGAAGTGGCTAAAGGTTACGACTTATCAGACGATCTGATTAAGGAGATGGGATTGAATCTTGAAAACATAAACAGGTTGAAGGCCAAGTTAGAAGGAGGGAAAGAGGATGGCAAAAAAATTATCGACTTGGGGGCTTTGAGTAAAGATGATAAGAAAAAAGAAGAACTCAAAGAGGAAAAGAAGGATGAGGATAAAACACAGGCGGAAGTTAAAGGGGCAATCCCTTACGCAGATCATGGAGCAGCAGATGAGGGAACAGCTTGGGATGGACCGAGAGAGATAAGGGAAGCAGATGTTGATGCGCTGAAAATAATCTGCGCATGGTATGATTCAGGAAATGCAGACAAAAAATCAAGCTATAAGTTGCCACATCACAGAGCAGGAGACAAGAAGGCTGTATGGCGCGGGGTTTCGGCAGCTATGGGGGCATTGCTTGGGGCTCGTGGCGGAGTAGTAATCCCGGGTGGAGACAGGAAAAGCGTCTATGATCATCTGAAATCGCATTATAAACATTGGGACAAGGAGCCTCCTGACTTTAAAGATTACAGCGATGAGGAATTGACGGAAATATTTCCTGAGGAAAAGAAAGCAAAATATGAATGTGAATGTATTAAATGTGGTTATAAGATGGGAAGTGACGAACATTGTGCTGATATAAAATGCCCGAAATGCGGAGGAGAAATGAGAAGGGTAGAGCGTCCGGGGCCGGGTAGGAGTGATGAAGAGGAAGCAAGAAAGCAATTAGGGCTTACTGTTGAGGAATATGAAAATCTTAATTGGGATAGCGTAGAGGGCTTAGACCCGGAAGAGTTCAAAAAACTTTATGAAGAAGGTGAGAAAATTAGTGATGAGGAAGTTGGATATTATGAGCAATAAGAATAGATTCAAGTTTAAAAATATAATTTTTCATTTTTCTAATTGTATAGTGTTCGCTGTTAGGATGAAGTTCAAGATTTTCAAGAGAATTATTAGTTTTATTCCCATCTTTATGATGAACATGTTCCCAAGTTTCAAGAGGACGATCAAGAGATTTAGACATTACAAAACGATGTTCATAGATTTCGCCTCTTTTGTCAGCCATTGGATGATGCTTCCCAAGAAATATTTTTATATATCCATGATTAGTAGGTTTTCGTTGAAGAGGACGATTTCTATTCTTTTCTTCCCATGTAAGAAAACGATAGCAATTCTTACAAACACCAGTAAAAATGCCAGTTTTCAATCTTTTCAAAACTATGTCTTTCCGCCATGCACGAATATTGCCACATTTACCACAAGATATATTAATCATAAGCCTTTTTGCCCCATTTGGATCAACTTTTTGAAATTCGTTTTCCCAATGAATTATCGATTTAGATTTAAGAATTTGATTTTTCAAAATTGTTTTCTTTTTCATAATATGAATTATACCATATTAAAAGGAACAATTCAAGAGGAGGTGTAACATGCCATTTCCACAAGAACATTCATGCCGATTAAAAAATCCTAATTTATTCACGCCTGGGTCATTCCGGAGCTACTCAAGAACGAGTGACGGCAAGAAATACCGAGTCATAGCAGGAAGGCTGAAGGGTGAAACGACAATGACAGAGCAGGGATTCAGGTATCCGAAGGATGCATGGACTTCGGCACAGGCAAGCAAGCATTGCAAAGATCATGACGGAATCAAGTTCGAGCCGGCGAAAGAAGTAGAGACATTGGACATTGACATTGCAAAGAATCTGTTAGAGGAGTTTAGCTTACTGAAAAATGACATAATGGAGATGAGATCAGGCAGAGTAATCTCGGCAAAGAACCGGAGGCTGCTCACGGATTGTCACGGCAAGATGAATGAGGCGGCACAAGCGTTGGCTGTTTTGTTGAAAGAAACAGCGGTAGAGGAAGAGAGAGATTCTGAGTCTGAGGCTGAGGAAGAGGAAAGGAGCGGAGACGACAAAAAATTAAAAATAAATTTTGAATTAGCGAAGTTGAAGCCACCAGTTAAAGCCGTCAAGGATGGTGATAAAGTGATAAAAGTTATTGACAAAGAGCAGGCCAAAAAGTTGGCTGAGGAACTCGTAGAGAAATTGGATTTGAGAAAAATAGTGCAGGAGAAGCTTGACTTTTTAAAAGGAAAAGTGCAATAAAGAAGAAATGACTATTAATATAACTACACACACATCGACTGAACTTGTTCACTACGGTCAAATAGCGAACTTGATAACTTCTTTATTAACAATAACTTAGGATGTAATGACTAAAAAAGGAACAAAATAGTTGAAAATATGATAAATAGTGATTATTTTATGAATAACGCTTTTAAAGTCCATTTAAGGACTATTTGAGATAGCATCTATTCTTGATTTTTGAGTAGATTTTAGTGAAGTAGCTGCCAGTAGAAAATGAAGCGAGCCCGGAGTAGCCGAAAGGCGAAGTGCTTGCGGAGTAATTTTCAAGGGGCAGTGAAGCGGAGTTGAAAGAGGTTGAGACTAGAAATTTTTAAGGAGATAGAAAGTTGGGAAAAGAACAAGAAGAAAAAAACGAATTCACATTAAAAGACCTTAAAGAGCTTGTATCATCAATTATTGAGTCGAATGTCATGAGCCAAGGGTTTGTCAAGCTGGGTGAACTGAAGGAACAGATCAAGACTGAATTGGCTTCGGTGGTGTCCGAGCAGAAAGACCTGAAAAAAGCACTGGAAAAAGAGATTGAAAAGCTGGCAAATCTGCCAGGTCCCCGGGGTGATGTTGATGTAGGAAAAGATGGCGGAAACGAGCTCAAGGGCTTGAGTAAATCAGGCGGGTATGATTCGTATTCGATGTTTGCGAAAGACGTGTATGTGGCATCAAAGCCTCAGGTCCGGGAATTAGCCCCCAGACTCAAGAAGTGGACAAGTGATGTAGAGGCATACGAGAAGATTATCATGAGCGGTAAGCCGGATTACGGTGATCCGTCATTAGTAATAAGCGATCCAGAACAGGGTGGTTATCTTATCCCCCCGGAATATTCAGCCAATTTGATGGAGAGAGGTTTTACCAATGCTGATTTCGCACCTATGGCGGATATTATCCCTATGGCAAGAAACACAGTCCACATTCCTTTTATCAAGGATTTCACGCACACAACGTATTTGTACGGCGCTATGATGGCCTATTGGCTGGACGAACTTGGGACAAAATTGCCAACGAAGCCGAAATTCGGAAAGACTACTCTTGAACTCAATAAGCTGGTGGTGTTGGTTTACAGCTCAGACGAATTACTGGAAGACTCCCCGATTTCGATGGAGCCCTTGCTCACAAAGAAATCCGGGAACGTCATCAAGTGGAAAGTTGACGAATCAATGCTGGTAGGAACTGGAGTTGGACAGCCTCTCGGGGTTTTGAATTGCCCGGCGTTAATTCCTGTGCCCATTCAGGCAGGACAGGCAGCCGGTACTATAGTCTGGCAGAACATCGCCGACATGTGGAGCAGGGTGCATCCAGCATCAATACCGAATGTTGTTTGGGTAGCGAATAACAGCATCTTCCCGCAGTTGATGGCGATGGCGATGGCAGTAGGAACAGGCGGAGCGCCGGTTTATCTACCTGCAAACGGTTTCAGTGCAAAGCCTTTTGACACCCTGATGGGCAAAAGAATAATCTGGTCTGAACACTCCCCGATTCTCGGACAGCAAGGTGATATTGCGCTAATAGACTGGAGTCAGTATATGGTTGGACAGAAAAGAGGCGCAGGCGCAGGAATCAAGACAGCGACATCGATTCATTTGATGTTCCTCTACGACCAGACAGCATTCAGGTTTGTATTCAGGATGGACGGTCAGCCCTGGTGGCCGACTGTTTTCACTCCCAAAAACGGCAACCCGCAATCCCCGTTCATAACTCTCAAGAAGAGAGTATAGGAGGACACGATGGCACATACAGAATTTGAAAAAACAATCAAAACAACTCTCGGGATTTATCCTCAGGACATCAATGCTGCCGCTTTTGTAAGCCTTGTTACCTCCATGTCATTGGCTCATCATGCAGCAGTGTTTTTCAATGCTGGAGTTCTTGCGAGTGACGTTATTTGTAGTATCTATCAGGGATCGGAAGACCATCCTGTAGTTGCAGTGACGTCGGGTGGAGCAGAAGCAGGTAATTTCGGTATAGCGGGAGACCTTACCGCATTGTTTACAGTAGGAGTATTGCTGGTGATTTCGGGTAGCACGGGTAACGATGGGATATACACGGTAGATGCGGCAGAATCTGCTTACGCAGGAGGAGTGACCACGATAGAGGTAGACGAAGCGGTTGCTTCGGCAGTTGCAGACGGAACTCTCACCCTTGTTAAAATCATTGCTGGAAAGACAATGACATTCACCGCGGCTACAGATTTGGCCATAAGCATCCTTGAGGCCAACGCTTCGGAGCTGGATATAGCGAACGGTTTCAAATCGATAATCGCTCATATTTCTGCCGTCGGAGCAAATGCTGGATTTGTTGGTTGCACAATTCACAGATTCCCGCTGAGGTACTCGCCGCCTGCTTATGTTACCTGATGACGGTCATTAGGATCTGAAGATGGAAGTTAAACTGATAAAGAACTGGGGAAATCACAGGAAAGGTGATTATCTGGTCTCGGTGAATCCAAGATTCAAGGCAAGTCTGGAAAATCTGGGGGTTATTAAAAAGACCCCGATTGCCAAAAAGAAAAAGCCTCGAAAGAGGAAGACAAAGGCTGTCAAAGCCTCACCGGCAAACAAGATGATTTCAGAATCGCCTAAAATTAAAACTGAGGAAGTCCACAAGCGCGATTGGACTCGCGGAGAAGGCTTTCACAGAATAGAGAAGTAACCATATTGGTAGAGGGGCTGGATAAAGTCCCTCTACCATTGCACACAGGAGGTGCATTATGAAGACACAAGCATATTGGCGAAATTACAATATGGCCTTTAGGGACAAGGATTACAGCCCTCAGAAGGGAGTGTCCCTGTGGGAAACTTGCCCTCAGTTGGCATCACTTGACCCAGGAGTTGGGATTACTTACATGGAGGATTTTTTCGCTTGGACAACTGCTGACTGGACACAGACGATAATTGGAGTTGGTGGAGCAGTTGGATTGCAGAATGGCAAAGGTGGAATTCTAAGGCTCACAACAGATGTTTTGGATGATGATGGTGTCCAGATTCAAAAAAAATTACCAGAGGATATTTTTATTCCTGCTGCCGCAAAACCACTTTGGTTCGAAGCGAAAATGCAATTGGTTACCGCAGCGAAGCACGTTGAGAGTGAGTTTCTAATAGGATTGGCAATTACAGATACAACCGTTATTCCTGGCGTAAATGACGGTATTTTCTTTCAGAAAGCCGATGCCACTGCGGAAGTTGGCGCTTTAACTGAGATTGGAGGTGTAGCAACAACTACACCGGGAGTGCTTACATTCGCCCCTGCCACATGGTACAAGTTCGGATTCTGGTGCGACGGAATTACAACCTGTTATTTATATGTAGATGGAGTGCTCGTCGCTACTCACACCACGCACATTCCAATCGTTGCAATGCAGCCGACATTTGCAGTTTTAAATGGAGAAGCTGGAGCAGTAGAATGGGATATTGACTACTTTAAGGTAGTTCAGATTAGATAACGGATAACGAAAATTAAAAGGTGGAGAGCATTGGCTTGATCTTTGAGCCTTTGCTCTCTGTCTATGCATAGGAGGCTAGAGATGAAAAAAACCATTCTGATTTTTTTGATTGCGTTCATAGTTCTGTTTTTACCGGCGGTTGCGAACCAGACTTATTATATGGAGTTCCTGACGGCTGCCATTGACGTGAATAACAACATTATAGCTGTTCATGGGGGAGCTTTCACAAGCATAGAATATGATATTTCACGCTATCCGGCAGTGGGCGGGCTAACAATATGGTTTACGCCAGCTGCCCCTGCGGCAGTGAAGATCGAGTTTGAATGGTCTGTTTCCGCAGATGGGACAAACTGGTCAACTGATGACGAAACGTTTGAAATAGCAGTGAACACGGATGAGCGAGCAGTAAATGGCGTTGTTAGAGTCAACGTGCCATTCCCATTCTGGGGAGCTAAAAAAATAAGGCTTGAGAGAGTTGTCGTAGGAAACGGAGCAGGGAACTGCACTGCGATAAACGCAGGGATTTCATTTTAAGGAGGTAGCATGATGAAGAAAGCACTAGGTATATTTTTATTGTGTGTAACAATCCTTTTGGCCGGTCTAATTATTGCAGATGCCCAGTCGTTCAGGCCAGTTCTATTCAAGCTGAGTGCGATTAAGGATGTCAGTAGCGTGGATGCAACAGATGGATATTACCTGAAATATGATGGGACTGCAGGGACATGGGGACCGGCTGAGCTGGTAGTACCGCCTTCAACACCGGTCTTCACTGACAATTTTGCAGACGCGGCTATTTATTGGGCTTGGAAAACGGATGAGACGGATGCGAATAAAACGATAGTAGAGGCAGGTGGTTTATTAACTATTGAAGTAAAGAATAATGTAATAGCTGTATTGAATGATTCGGACAATATGGCTCCTAAAATCTTTACTGGTGTTCCTGGATATCCCTGTGAAGTTATTACAAAGCTAAATGATTATACTGTAAATGATAAAACTGCCGCAGGATTGTTTATTGCCATGAACCCAATAACTAATACTGCTCAGGGATTTTATGGAATTTGTAGGCTTAAATCAACCGTTAATGGGAGAGACGGGATATCAATGATAGACATAGCTCATATAAGCGGAGGGCTTGCAGATGCAGCTGTAGCGACGCTTCCAATATGGTTAAAGATTAGAATAAAAGCACATGCTTATGCTGCAATAGATATTTTATTTTATTACAGTGAAGACGGCATTAATTACACTTTACTCTATACGTTAACTCCGTGGGCTTGGATTAATACAAAAGACCCCGCAGTCATTATTGGTTTAATTGCAAATAATACCGCCATAACTAGTAACATCGCAGCCCCGTTTGAGTTTATTACAATAACACAGGATTCGGGGCCAGGGTGTCCATGATCGGCACAAAGAACGCTTTTATTGGAGTTAAGGGAAAAAGGTCTGGATGAGCACAAATCAATCCAAAGAATGCATATTATGCGGGATAAACCCGATAATTGGGCACGATGTTAGAGGCTAATTAATGAAGGTTCTAATCGTAACTGACAAATATGCGATGTCAAATGACATATCAAACGGTTACCGGGTCGGCAAGGCTTTCGGGTCCTTGGGTCATGATGTTAGTTTTGTGAGTCCTGAAATGGCATCGACAAAGGCGGGAGACGCTGATTTCATTCTAGGGTTTAATTCACTTCTGTACAGTTACCGGATGTTCTTGAATGTATGGATATCGAAAGCGAAGGCCCCGAAGGCAAAATTTGCTATATGGAACTTTGATTCTTGTAGTGATATTGACGGAATGAATAAAATGCGCAACAGAAACATCAGGAAAATAATCCCATATATAGACCTGCTGATTACAACGGATCACGACTTCCCTTGGGAAAACCATATTGATAATTATCTGCATTTAAGCCAGGGGGTCGATCCAGAAGATTTCAATTATACACTCGGCAACAATGAAGACAGGCCGTATGATGTGATTTATACTGGAGGGATATATGACAGAGAGCCGGAAAGAATACAGGCTTTAGAGAAAATCGGACAAAAGTTCAAAAGTATTATTTATACTTCAAGCAATGGAGACAAACTTCCTGAGCTGAAAAAATTGACTTTGAAGGCTAGTGTTTACGGGAAAGATTTTTTCGATGCGTACCAGCAAGCAAAAATCGCTTTCGTGCCCAGGCCGCCCTCTGAAATCAAGGAAAACTACTGGAGTAATCGGATTTATTTGGCAGCCGCTACGGGGACTTGTTGCCTTGTTGAATATGTGAAAGGTATAGAGAAAGAGTTTAATTCTTTTGAAGAAGTGTTGTATTCATTTGGTAGCAACGATATTGTCGAAAAGATAAAATTTCTGTTGTCAGATCCAGGACTGAGGTTAGAGCTTGGCAGAAATGCAAGGCAGAGGGTTCTTAATAATTATAAATATTCAAACAGAGTTAAAAAAATACTGGAGATCTTATGAAAATATCGCTGTTTATTCCTGTCTGGAAGCGGTTCAAATACCTTAAAAATGTGCTACAGGCATGGTCTCCGCAGGTTGATGACATAACAGTCTGGGATGATTCAGGAGAAGAAAGAAAATATTCCAGCAAAGTCACAGTGATAAGAGCCTCCAAAAGGCAAGGCAGTCATATCAAATTCAAAACAGCCCAGATTCTTAAGAACGACATGGTTCTGATAAGCGATGACGACATCATGCCGGGGCAAAATCTGGTTGCGGAACTCATGGCCGGATTCAATAAAATTCCATTGGATGACGAACTGAAAGTAATAACCATATTCGGGAGAAAGCTGTCTAAACACGGCTACCAAAGCTATCCGCTGCAAAGGGCAGATCTGATTACAGAAATTCAGGAAGTTGATTGGGCAGGGCGACTGCTGTTTGGACATCGGAAGAATTTTATGATTGATATAACCAAGTGCCCCAACTATTTGCTGGACGATCTGTTCTGGTCATTTGAGCTTCGCAGGCAAAGACCAAAAGCAAAGATATTTGTTATTCCTACAATAGAATGGGGGAATACCCTTGAAGCTAATGATAAAAATTCGCTTTGCAATATTCCCGGGTACTGGATAATGAGAAACAATTTTGTAAGAATGAATTACGAGAAATATTTTAATGAAGGGCACGAAAAATGAAGGCACGAGTATTGAACCATATTATGTATTTAGACCCTGAAGATCAGCTTATATCCAAAAATTTGTTTAATAATAAGGGTCATGAGCTTAACGAAACCGCCCTTGTATTAAAGACGCTAAAAAAGGGTGATGTGGCCATAGACATAGGAGCGCATATTGGTTATTTCACTTTGATAATGGCAAGGTGTGTCGGGCGGCAGGGAAAGACATACGCTTTTGAGCCATCGCCTAGAAATTTTAAATTATTGCAAAAAAACGTTGATTACAATGGTTATAAGAATGCGACTCTCATCCCCAAAGCCGTCTCTGATAGATCGGAGGAAGCAACGTTATATCTGAATCCTGGGAACACGGGAAACAACATGCTTTTTAAAAGAACTAATAATGTTCAAGGAATTCGGATTGAGACCATATCGCTTGACAATTATTTCTCTGACATTGATTTCAATATTGATTTCATTAAGATTGACGTAGAGGGTTCAGAGCCTTTGGTCATAAACGGGATGAAGAAAATACTTGAGGAGTTTGCATACATAAATCTAATGATAGAGTTTTTCCCGCAATTGCTCAGGGTTTCAGGATTTGACCCCCGGGCTTTCCTGGTCACGCTGAGAGAGCTTGGCTTTAAACTGTATTTTATAGAAAAAGGTAAGCTGAAAGCATTTAATCAAATCGCAAGCAGGTATATTAATCACCTAACTTGGCACAAAAACATTTATTGTGAGAGCATGATGAGGTATGAAAAATGATTGACCTAAAAGAACGGCTTTGGAGACCGGATGACAGCCTCGTAGGATTCCATCCAAAGAACCGGTATGCCAGAGCTAAACTGGAATCGCTCGGATATATATGTAGGAGGCTTAAATGTTAGACCCATATGCGCTTTTAACCTTAGAGGAATACAAGGCACTTGCCGGCCTGAGCAACAACGACATCGAGGCCGATGCCATATCGCTATATAGCGATGATGGAACTGCTGCGACCGCTAAGAAATCAGGAAATATTTTAACGCTGGACAAAACTGCCGGAACAGGGACAGACCACGCCATTGACCTAACGGGTGGCACTCCAGTAGTTGTTACCGATATCACTCTAGGGATTTGCACAACAGCAGACACGCAAGATTTGAATATTGGCGATTTAGTTATCTTTGCCGGGGATGTCTCGGTTAGTGGGAAAACATATGAAATAACAGCATTGACTCTAGATACTGATTTTACAATAGATGATTTGACGGTAAACCCGGGAGCGGTAATAGCAACCACCTGCATACTTGCCAGTTATAATCTTGGTAAATTGGCGGTGCTTATAAATAATTATGTTGGCTGGACAGCGAATTTAGAAGGTTGGTCGATGGCAAGTTCTATTGATTTGAAGAACCGTTCTGCGACTAACTGTCTATTAGAAGTAAACGAATTGACGCTGATTTATTATGATAACTATACTCTGGAGAGGCTGATTGACAGCGCCAGTCAGATCGTGGAAAACTTTTTGAGGCGGAAAATCCTGACAAGAGATTACTTAAATGAACGGTATGATGGCCACGGAAGTGTATATCTCGAGCTTGACAATTATCCGGTTACTGCAATTTCGCAAATATGTGAGGGCGTGGCTGATGTGATCAGAGCAAAATACACGAGCACGACTGAAAGGAATGCTTATATCACAGTAACGGCAACGGGGGTTGTGCTTACGGTAGATGGAGTATCAGGGGCAGAATTGACATTTGTGGCATACCCAACGATTACGACAATGGCAGCGGCAATAAATGCGGTTGCTTCTTGGAATGCTCAGGTCATTGCATCGACTTTTAACGGTTATCCGTCAACCCAACTATTCGAGCAGGCAAATCTTTACGGAAAGGATGTATATGCTGACTTGTGCATACCAGACGATCCGCTAGACGGCTATGAAATTGATAAAAATGAAGGAAGGATTTACAGGCCTTCTGGGTTTTCGTCAGGCGATAGGAATATATTCACTACCTATACCGCTGGATATTTGACAGTTCCTTATGCGATAAAGCACGGTGTTTTCAAGCTGGTTAAGGATATGGATGACAAGAGAGAGGAAAGTGGTGGGGAAAGCCTTAAGTCGGAGAAGCTGGGCGATTATAGCTACAGTAAAGGCGAAAGCAAAAATGTGCTAAAGAAGGTTCTGGACTCAAAGGAATATAGCGAATTGAAGGCATACCAAAGACCGCTGGTAGGAGATTTGTATTGAGCATCAAGAGCATGATTGAGAAGGCCGGGACTAAATGCAAAATACTGTATTTGAGTAGTGTCGTAGGGGCCGGCGCCCAGCTCACGAAAACGTGGTTGGTAAGATATAACAATGTGCCGATAAGATTCAACCCGAAGCCGAAAGTAAACGAGGCGCTGTATTTCGATACTCAAAAGGCGTTCCCGGTAACTGTTGCTTATATTATGTATAAGCCCGGGATAATTAAAAGAGATAGAGTGAAATTTGGCACCAGGCTTTATGATATTAAAATGATTGAAGATTGGGATGAGCAAAACTTGTATTTAACATTAAGTTTACAGGAGATAACCAACCCATGAAAATTAACGGATTTAAAGACAGTGAATACGCTAGAGAACCTAGGACTGTCCTTAAAAGATACCTTGAAGAATGGGAGAAGAGAGACTGGGCTGGAATGGTTGAAGACACGCAAAAATCTTGGGTGTTGGCAATGCCAGATCCAGAAGAGATGCTGAAGGTCATCTTTTCATATAAGCCAATTGAGGCTACCTTGATAAGGGAAGCGATGTTGAGCAACGTAGCTTATGCCTGTATATTAAACATGCAATATCTGGTGGCTAGAGGGGTTGTGGCAGACGTCCAGTTTGACGCGAGAGTTATCTGTGAGATTGATCAGCTGATGCCGTCTCCTGATGGAGATTGGGGAGTGAACCCCATCAGCTTGACCCCGACAATGGGGCTTGGATATAAAAATGATAAGGCCGAAAATCGTTGTTAAGCCTGGTAAGGTATTTCTTACAAATTGTAAGTTATTGCCGGTCAAGGTGAGAGAAGCAGTCAAAAAAGCGACGCTGATGACTGCCTATCAGATTCATAACGACGCCAAAATTTTGTGTGTTCATCCACGAACGAAAGTTTTGACTAATGATGGCTGGAAGCCAATTAAAGACATATCTACAGGTGAATTAATTGTTACAGAATCAGGAAAAATGAAGCCAGTAGAACAAATCGTAAAAAGTAAGCCTAAAGAAATTATCAGGCTTTATATAAACGCCATAAATAATGGTTTAACGCAAATAAAAGGCACATTTTCGTCTATTTCAGCAAGCCCAGAACATATAATAAAAACAAGTCTGGGTTGGAAAAAATTCGGTGATATTATTGAGGGCGAAAAAATATATTTTCTTGCTTCAAAATGTAAAGAATGTGGTAAATTAAAGCCTTTTTTTAGTGTTTTTTGTTCTCAATCTTGTGGCGGAAAATGGAAATATAAACACGGAGAAGGAGAAAAGGGCTTGAAAATAGGACACGTTAAAGCAAAAGAATTTGCCCAAAAAAGAGACAGTGAATTAATTATAAAGAAAGGGAAAGAATGGAGAGAGAATAATCCAGAAAAAGTAAAAAAATATCATGCAAGACAAGGTAGAACGCTTGCTGAATTTTATAAGAAATATCCTGAGAAACATCCGAATGCTGTTTGTGCGAAAAATCATTTCTTTACAAAACTAGAGAGGAAGATCAAAAAATTATTACAAGAATTAAATATTGATTATATCCATCAATTTAAAGTTTGCAAATATTGGGCAGATTTTTCTTTGCCAAACATGAAGATTTTATTGGAATGCGATGGCGAGCACTGGCATCGAGATAAAAATAAAGAGGATAAAAGAGATAAAGAAATAAAAAAATTAAAACCAGATTATCGATTAATCCATTTAAGTGAGGAAGAGATTAATAATATAACGATGACTGGTTTATCTCAATACTTATCATGTGGTTTAGGCGATATTAGACTTATTGAGTTGAAGGTCAAGAAGATTAAAAGAATAAAAACCCCAAAATATTGTCCTCATTTTATCGATTTAGTAATTAATGGAGGTAAGGGAACGTTTATCGCGAATGGATTTTTAGTCCATAATTGTCCGGTCGATACGGGCAGGCTGAGAGCATCGATTTCCGTAAACTGGACAGGCAGTGGTATGTCGTATGGCAAGGTTACAGGGAAAACATCGGCAAAGGCCGGAAGGAAACCAAGCTCTGGCTCAGATGGAGTCGGGCAGCCCCCGAAGGAAATGGGTGGTTTTTACGCTTCTGTGGGTACTAATGTGGAGTATGCAGAGGATGTCGAGAATTATACATCTCCTTATCTGTGGCCCGCATTTGCTATGAACAGAGAGAAATACAAGGCGGCTTTGGTGATCGCGTTGGGAGCGGCTATAAAATTATGAGCGACAACACAAGCTATCCAATTGAAGCCTTGCAGACAACTTTGCATACGCTTCTAATCGGTATTACAGGAGGATTATACGATGAGGTCCCGGAAGGCGCAGGCCTACCGTATTCGACTTTTGGCGACATGGTTGATGAGCCTATGGAAGCCCGGGGAGTTAAGGGCAGGATGGTTGTTGTGCCGATTCATGTCTACAGCAAGGATTCAGGTGGCAGGTTTCAGGCTGCCGGTATAATGAAAGAGATAGTGGAACTGGTGACAGCAGATGCCTTAACGATAGTTGGTTGGCAGGATTGTGGAAAAGTATATAAGGCCGGAAAGATAGAGAGGATGAAAAAGGATAGCGGATACAGCTATCACGGGATATTGACTTTTTTAATAACGGTGTGCAAAAAATGAGACTAGATGACGTGGCGGTAGTGGTCACTACTTTTATGAGGGAGAACGACTGCATGAAATGTTTATCTAGCATAAGGAAATTCTACCCAGATATAAAGGTGCTTGTGGCAGATAATGGAAGGCATAAGGACGAGCGGTTTATTAATTTTCTGGACAGGATGAATATTGACTATGTAATTCTTCCTTTTGATAGCGGGGTAAGCAAGACCAGAAACGTTGCATTGGACAACTTAAAGGATTTCCCCTATATTCTATTATTAGAGGACGACATGGAACTCACTGAGGAATCGGAAATCGAGAAATTCAAGGCTGTTCTTGAGGCGGAGCCAGGACTCGGGATGATAGCTGGGGCGATTGATCTAGATAGCGGAGCCAGGGCACTTTGGGCACAGCAATTGGAAATCAATAGGAAAGACAAAATGCTTTTCTCGTATCCGATAGTGAATCCAGAATGGATTGTATCGAATGGCGTGAGATGGCATTATGCAGATCAGGCCAGTAATTTTGTCTTGTTGAGAAACAATCAAGACATAAGATGGGACAGCGATTTGAAGTCCGGAGGAGAGCATATAGATTTTGCAATTCACATAAAGCTTGATACAGCTTGGAGATGCAGCGTAACTGATGAGGTTATTTGCCTTCATCATGCCGGAGAAAAAACACCTGGCTATCTGAGACGCAGGCACAGAGGCGACACGTGGCCAAAGATAAGGAAAAAGAGAGGGTTGTTATTCTGGGTTGAAAACAGCAGAAAAGCAATCTGGGATTACAAAAATGCGAGAGGAATATTTTATCCTGAATATATGTATAATCTGATGAAGACCATAAACGAATCTAACGGTAAAAAACTTGCAAAGAATAAGGATTTTTTAAGAAAAATAAACAGGGGTGAAACCTTAGAGGTTAATTTAAAGCACCCCGATTTTAAGGAGGCTCAAAATGGCTGACCAAATAGCAATCCCTGGTGAATTTTGTACGTTTGTTATTGGCACGCCGCCCCAGGCAATAGCCGCAACAAGAACATTTACAATGAACCTGGACGCGGCAACGTATGGGAATTTCGTTGCTAGGGGCACGAGTTATTGGCGGACTAATTATGTGGCTGATCTTGGTGGGACTTTTGATATCGATGGGCTGATTGTGGTGCAGGATGTAGTACCAGCCGGACCGAAGCAATTCGACGACCTGTTTACTCTTTTTGCAAACAGGTCCCTATTTGCAGTAGTTTTCACGTTGAGAGAGAAGGTTTTTTTGGAATCGTTCGTTTATTCCTGTAACTGCTACATTACTTCATTGACAACCACGGCGCCGGTTTTTGGCGAAACCACTTATTCTGCTTCGTTGATCATAACAGGAGAAGTCAAGCAGTGGCTAGGCTCAGTTAGTTCGTAAGCGTAAACGTAAGCATTATAATTTTTAAGGAGGTCTTATGACAGAGACAAAATCAGAAAACAAACCGTTTACTATGATTGATCTTGACAGGCCCAGAAAGTTCAGACTAACACTGAATGCATTGGTGGAGCTGGAAGAGAGGGTAGGGCTGGAAATTACTGACCCTGGCACTCTTTTGGCGAAAATGAAAAGCTTCAATGTTATACGGCTTGTTTTGTATCTAGGTCTATTAGATGACGACCCGAAATTGACAGAGGAAAAGGTTGGAAGCCTCATTGAGTGGGATAGCCTGTCTGATATTTTAGACAAGATATTGCCGTATCTGGGTATGAGCAAAAAACCAAAAAACGTGGAGAGGGTGACGCCCCGGAAAAGGAAGAACCCTGGGACTGGGAAGTTGCCCTCGAAACGTCATTCTTGATAGGGTTAAAGCCGGAGGAGTTTTATAAACTAACAATTCAGGAATTCACGACAGCAGTAAATGCTCATGGCAAAAAGAGACAGGAAGAATGGTTGAGGACGGCATGGTTGGCGTCATGGATTATAAATGTACAATTGCCGAGAGGGAAAAACGTAACCCCTCAAAAGCTGTTGGGGGCAGAATTCTTCGGTGAGCCCGAAAAGAGCCCATATAAGAGCAGGGAAGTATGGGAAAAGGCTAAAACGAAGATAATTAAAATGGCCAGGTGGCATAGCAAGATTATGAGGCACATGGAAGCCGAGAGCAGGAAGGGCAAAAAGACCTCAAGGACAGTAAGCATCGGAGACTTTATGAAGAGAACTCGTTAGCATGAGATATTAAAATGGCGACTTCAATAGGGAAACTTTACGCGCTTGTTGGTGCGAATACAACGGAATTCGACGCCAAGATGGCAGCGTTGGGGAAGAGGGCTGCAGTTTTGGGCAAAAGCCTGACAATGTTTTTGACCCTTCCGATTCTTGCGATAGGAGCGGCATCAGTAAAGTTCTCAGCGGATTTCGAGCAGTCAATGAAAAACGCCCAGTCCGTATCCGGGGCTACAGCCGACGAGCTGAAGATGATGGAAGGGGTTGCCCGGGAAATGGGCAAGACCACCGTCTTTTCCGCAAAAGAGGCGGCTGACGCTTTCTACTATATGGCTTCAGCAGGCTGGAAAGCGAACCAAATGGCCGTGGCTATCAAGCCGACACTTGACCTTGCGGCAGCCACCCAATCGGATCTGGCTTTTACTACAAACACGGTAGTAGCCTCTCTAAATCAATTCGGACTGGCGTCCTCAGAGGCGGGAAGAGTTACAAATGTATTCGCTGCGGCGATCGGAAATTCACAAGCGACTCTTGAAAAGCTAAAAATCTCTATGACTTATATAGGCCCGCTGGCAAATGCCGTTGGCTATTCAATAGAACAGACGACTGGAACGCTTATGAGTTTGTATGATGCAGGGTATGAGGCATCATCAGCCGGAACAGCATTGAGAATGGCACTAGCGAAATTGATGCAGGGTACAGGAAAAACGAGGGAAGGGCTAGAAAGTCTTGGGCTTTCTATGGCTGACGTTAATCCTGCAACAAACAGCCTTGTAGAGATAATAAGGAAACTCGAAGATGCCGGAGCAGACGCAACTGCCATAATAAACATATTTGGAGTGAGAGCTGGTCCTGCGATGGCGGCGGCAATAGCGCAAGGTGCAGACAAGATAGAAGACTACACGAAAACAATAACAGGCACAGAATCGGCGTCAGAAATGGCAGCGATACAGCTGGATACACTCAAAGGCCAAGCCAAACTTTTGACCTCTGCTATGGGTGAGGTGGCGTTGCAGATCGGGAAGGTGGTAGTCCCGGTCATAAGGAACTTCATAAAGAATCAATTACAGCCGGCCGTTCTGTGGTTCTCTAATTTGTCAGAAGAGGCAAGGAAAAACGTAATAAAATGGGCTCTTATCGTGGCGGCGATAGGTCCGGCAATTATGATATTCGGAAAGGCTGCAATAGCGATAGGGGCTCTTAATAAGGGATTTAAAGCATTGAGAGTGGCGATGGGTACAAAATTGCTAGGCCCGATTGGATTAATAACTGTCGCTATAATAACTCTCACAAAGACGATTTATGATAGCCAAAAAGGTTTCCGAGATTTTTATAACACACTAGAAGAATTTGATGAGGTATCAAAAGAAAATGTATCGACACTTGAAAAAGTAACCGCTGGGGCTAAAGGGATGTTGCTCAAAATGGGGGCGACCTATAAATTATTGTTGAAGGTCTCTGGAGCCACTAAAAAATGGACTGAAGAACAACATAACTTAAAAGAAAAAACGGCAGAATTAACGGAAAAGCAGAGAGAACACGGCAAAGAGGTATGGGAAGCGATAAAAGGGACTGACTTATACAATAAAACATTAGGGAAACAGGCAAAGAAAGCAGAGGAAGCGAAAAGTAAACTCGAAAAAATGAATGAAGCCGTAAAAAAGGCGTTGCAGGCTCAGGAGAAGGCAAAAGAGGCGGCAAAAGCCTTCAATGACACGCTTAAATCGATTGCTTTGGAGACAATACCGCAGAAAATAGCGAAGATGAAGGAGCTGGAAGGGAAGCTTGCTATAGTTGATGGGCTTTGGGCTAAAAACAAGATAACGATGGGCGATTGGATAAGGGTATCCAGCGAACTGAGACAGCAAATAAGCGACCTGAGTGTTGGAATAACAACTAGTGCAATACCGGCGGCAAGAGATATGGCCGGGGTATTTGAACAGGCTGTAACTAAAATGAAAGGTATAACCTTCCTCCCAACAAAAGAAATAGGAACAGATTGGAAAGCGTTAAATAAAGAGATAGAGGCAGATACGATTCGGAGTATTGCAAATATCATCAAAACAGGTGGGAATCTGTGGGAAGGTATGAAAGGGATTTTTGATAATATTGTTGGTTATTGGATTGATAAAGTTGTTAATGAAATAGTAAAGGGTGGAGACGATATATGGGGGACATTGAAGAAAGGATTTTCTGGGCTGTCAGGAAGCATTTCAGGAGTATTTTCAAATGTCGGTGGAGCGGTAAAAGGTTTGGGAGGGCTAATCGGAGGAGCTGCAGGGAAAGCGGGAAATTTTGTAGGTGATTTAATAGGGAAATTTGGGAAGTTGGCAGGACCAATCGGCGCAGCCATTTCAATTGGCATGAAACTCCCAATTATAGGTGATGTGATAAAAGGTATTACTGGAAAGGTTGCTGGGCTGCTGAGTAAAATACCGCTTATCGGTGGGCTATTTAAGAAGTCTGAGACTGAAGCTGAAAAGGCTGCCCGTGAGATGAAGGAAATGGTAGATGGGCTTATCTCTTCAGTCTCGAAATGGGGAGATATTACTGAAGAAACCGCTAAAGCAATCGCTGAAGATATAAAAGGAGGAATGGAAGGGGCCGCGGCTGTTTCTAAGAATTATGCAGATGTGCTGAAAGATGTAGGGGTTACGCAGAAAAGCATCAGCGATCAGTGGGACAGGGCTACTGGCATACTTGCTAATTACGCAGATGGGATACTAGATGCAGAAGACGCCTCACAAGCTGCTAGCGAAAGCTTCTCTATACTGCTCGATTCAGCTAAAAAGTTTGGGACTGAAGGCTCTGAATCGATGGTTAGTTTTATTAAGCAAGTTAAGGCTTCTGGGTTGGAAATAGCAGAAGTAACAGGTTATATAAATGACCAACTTGGAGTCGTGAAAAGCGGCTCAATAAATGCTGCTCAGGGACTTGAGGCTATGGCAGGAGCTGTCGGAACAAATGTAGAGTCTCTCGGGCGGCTCGAGACCCAGACCCTAGCTGTTTTTAATGCCATGATTGCAAATGGCGCATCGTACAGTGAGGCCATGAATTCTTTAGGGGGAACATTAGATGCAATAATTAAAAAGCATGAAGAATTGGGAACAGAAGCATCAGCTGGCATACAAGAACTCTTGAAGATTAGAGGAGTAACAGAAGCCAATAAAGAATTATTTTCTGCTATGGAAGGCAATTTGGCAGTCTTGAATGCTTTGGGGAACACAGGAAGTTTGACTCAAGAGCTATTCAATAATGCCGCGGTATCTGCTACAGATTATTATAACCAAATGATGGAAGCTGGGTTGGATGGCAACCAGGCCCTTGTGCAGATGGCGCCTACGCTTGAGAGATTACGCTATCTTGCTAAGGAGCAAGGGCTGCAAATTGATGACACCACCAAATCAATGATAAAGCAGGCTGAGGAGCAAGGGATTCTGGGCAAAGAGCAGATGTCGATACAGGATACTCTGATGGCCGGGTTTGGGGCTATTATAGAAGCGATTGGTGGTAAGGTTCCTGAGGCGTTCAGAAAAGCCATGGATAAGATGAGAGATTTTGCTGATGATTCTGATGATGCTTTTAACCGTGTTAAAGATGGAGTAGGAGGCATACAAGATAGTCTTAATGATTTACATGCTCCTGATTTGACTTTTAACGTCGATGGTAATTTCAGCAAGCTAGACAAGCAAATGAAAAATTACACCATTGCTGCGGAGCCCGCAGGAGGCGGCGGCGGCGGAGGCAAGAATGTTGCCTGGCAGACTGGGTTTGAGGGCATAGTAAGAAAGCCCATGATGCCATTGATTGGAGAGGTGCCGGAATATGTGAGCGTCCAGCCTTTGTCAAAAGGTGGAGGCCCGAAATCAGGCGATGTCAATATGAAGTTGGAATTTTTTATCAATAACCAGGTGGATCCTAACTTTACCAGGAAATATGTCCAGCATGACTTATTGCCGGCAATTATGACGGCATTGGAGACCGGAGCAAGGAAGACAAAAATGAAGGAAATTATGGGGGTGGCTTAAAATGGGGATGTATTACGTGGCTGATAATCATGTTTTGGGCTCTACGATAACGACTTCGGATGACGCGGCTCCAAACCCTATTTATGGCAATACGGATTATTTGTCGAATAGGAGACAAAGCCTTCCATACCGATTTAC
>Ga0315538_1000487_pt1 | contig 25245 bp, 22 predicted proteins | sample SalMarSW160230MG_2_FD_203834 | JGI IMG/M metagenome (GOLD analysis project Ga0315538, IMG submission 203834) | Salt marsh sediment microbial communities from the Plum Island Ecosystem LTER, Massachusetts, United States - Salt Marsh Sediment SW1601-230 ...
AATTGCCCCAAAATAGTATATAAAATCATTCAATTTCCTTAAACTTGAGCCTTCAATCAGGAAATGTCCTACAAACGATTAACAATAACTCTCAAACAACAGAATAAAATGCCACTTGGAAAAAAATTCGTGAATTGCAGGGGTACTTGATGTTGATTCATCAGATAAAGCCGCACGATTCATCCGTTACTGCAATGCATTCAATATACCGATAATAACACTGGTCCATCTTCCGGGATATCTTCCCGGTGTTGACCAGGAACATGCCGGGGTGATAAGGCATGGAGCAAATGTCCTTTATGGTTACAGCGAAGCCACAGTTCCCAAACTGACTGTTATCCTCAGAAAAGCATACGGTGGAGGTTATATTGCAATGGGATCACGTCACCTGCGTGCTGATTTTGTTTTTGCATGGCCTACTGCCGAAATAGCTGTTATGGGACCCGAAGGGGCCGCCAATATCATTTTCAGGAAAGAGATCATGTCATCTGATGATCCGGATGGTATGAGAAAACAAAAAGTAGAGGAGTATAAAGCTAAATTTGCAAATCCATATGTCGCCGCAACTCGGGGGTATATTGATGCAGTTTTTGAACCTGGAGAGACCAGAAAATTACTCATGCATGCCATTGAGATATCTGAAAGCAAAGATGTTTCAATGCCTTGGGAAAAACATGGACTTCCTCCATTCTGATCACCGAAAGTAAAAAGTAACATCGTGCAACTATGGAGAAACAGGAGATTCTCGGAATACTCAATATCGACAACAGTTTGTATAAAACGAGGATAAACCCCAGATTTGCAAACAGAAAACCTTATGAACCGGCTGATCATCGCATCGTTACAAGTTTTATACCTGGTACTATTCTCGACATCCACGTACAAGCCGGACAGACAGTTAAACAGGGCGATGCCCTGATGATACTTGATGCCATGAAAATGCAGAACATCATTAAATCATCTGTTGACGGAAGAATCAAAAAGATAGCGGTGAAAAAGGGAGATAAGGTATAAAAAGGGTGTATCCTGCTGGAACTGGAATGAAATTCGCTTCACCATATGGATGAGATTATAATAATCCGTTATAAATCACGTATTTTCTTATTTCGCTCGTAACTTCTGGTTTATCAGCAAAGATACCATACACAGAGGAACCGCTTCCCGACATCGAACTGTACAACGCTCCTGAATCGTACAGTGCTTTCTTAATCCTGGCTATAATTGGATATTTACTGAAAATATAATTCTCGAAATCGTTGAATATTATATTTTTCCACTCTTCTACCGGACTTTTAACAGAATCGGACAGGAAAGTCTCAGTTAGTTGAGGTGTACATTTATTATAGGCGTTCCGGGTGCTTATAATAATTCCAGGTTTAACTAACAGCAGACGGTAACCATTAAGAACTGGATTAACAGGCCTAAGCACTTCACCCCTGCCGGTTGCATAAGAAGGCAGGCTGTCAATAAAAAACGGGCAGTCACTTCCGAGTCCGGCAGCAATACTTCTCATTAATTCAGAATCTAATGAGAGCCCGAAGCACTTGTTTATAATTTTAATTGTACTGGCTGCATCGGATGAGCCACCTCCGAGTCCTGCTCCCGCGGGAATAGCTTTATGCAAATGGATCTTCAGCACAGGTACAGTATACTTTTCACGTAATACTGCGATGGTTTTTATGATAAGGTTCTCTTCAGTTTTTACCCCAATGTTCATGCCTGTAATAGTTATTATATCTTTCATTGCAGGCTCTTCAGCTACAACCAGTTCAAGGGCATCGCAGAGGTTAACCGGGTAAAATACTGTTTCAATATCATGAAATCCGTCAACACGCTTGCCGGTTATCCGGAGCCCCAGGTTTATTTTTGCTTTAGGAAAACCGATCATACTAATGTATTTCATGCAAAAATACCATATGGTTTTCAATTAATATCATCTGATCAGATTTTTTGGCTTTTCAACAAGTTTTTAACATCAATTTGTTTGTAATAAAGAGAATCCTTTTTGATAATTACATAGTGTTATTCATACCTTTGAAAATATTCCGGAGTGAGTACATTTCACCTTCTAATTAACAATAAATCAGCAACATAGAATTGATGGCAAAACAAAAAACAAGTGGTCGTCCGGTTACTACAACACTTCCTGATTTCGGGAAAGTGCCACCACAGGCTATAGATATGGAAGAGGCTGTGCTGGGAGCAATAATGCTGGAAAAGGAGGCTGTTATTACTGTTCTTGATATTCTGAAACCGGAGAGTTTCTATAAAGAACCACATCAGAAGATATTTAAAGCTATCTCTGATCTCTCTTCAAAGGAATATCCGGTCGATCTTTACACCGTTACAGAAGAACTAAGGTCTCAGAACGAACTTGAAAGTGCAGGTGGCCCGGTATATCTTACCCAGCTCACTGCAAAAGTTGTCTCAGCGGCCAATGTCGATTATCATGCCAGGATTGTGGCACAAAAACATATCCAGCGTGAGCTTATAAGAGTGGCAACTGAAATACAGAGCAGGTCGTTTGATGATACTTATGATGTTACAGAACTGCTTGATTATTCTGAAAATGCACTTTTTCAGATTGCTGAAGGAAATATCAAACGAGAAGTTTCGCCAATCAATGTTGTTATCAAGGAAGCAATAAGAGAGATCGAGGAGGCAGGAAAGAGGGAAGATGCCCTGGTTGGCATACCTTCCGGTTTTACAAAGCTTGACCGTCTTACCTCAGGCTGGCAGAAATCGGAGCTTATTATTATTGCTGCACGTCCTTCAATGGGAAAAACCGCTTTAGCACTTTCAATGGCGAGAAATATGGCTATTGATCATGGGAAAAAGGTAGCGGTATTCTCATGTGAAATGTCTTCCATACAGCTGGTAAACAGGCTTATAATAGCAGAAACTGATATTCCCGGCGATAAGATAAAGAATGGCCGACTTACCGAAGATGAATGGAAACAACTTGACTCCAGAATAAAAAAACTCGTACAAGCTCCCATCTTCGTTGATGATACTCCCGCAATCTCGGTTTTTGAACTAAGAGCAAAATGCCGTCGGCTGATGGCCCAGCATAAGCTTGATATTGTGATAGTTGATTACCTGCAGCTTATGTCGGGACCAGAAAATGCAGGAAGCCGTGAACAGGAAGTAAGTAATATTTCGCGGTCACTGAAAAGTATTGCCAAGGAGCTGAACGTTCCCATTCTTGCATTGTCGCAGCTTAACAGATCAGTTGAGATGAGAGGTGGAACTAAACGACCGCTACTTTCCGATCTGCGCGAATCAGGAGCTATTGAACAGGATGCAGATATGGTGGTATTTATCCACAGGCAGGAAAAGTTCGGGATTCCGACATTTGAAGACGGTTCATCTACCAGAGGAATTGCTGAGATTATCCTTGCTAAAAATCGTAACGGCCCTGTGGATGATGTGAGACTGAGATTCCGTGAAGAAAAAGCACAATTTGTGGATATTGATGATTTTGAGATAGATACAAGTCCAGAGATAAGGGAAGGAGCCCAGAGCATCACTCTCGGATCAAAGATGAACACTGATAACTTCAGAAAATCCCGCGGAGGCTTCAATGATGAATTCGACATACAGAACGAGCCTCCTTTCGTATGATACTAATTGAACCTGAGTACGATTTTTGCTCCGATGCTTCTATAATTAAAGTTATCGAATCCGATATAGACTCCTATCTCAGCAAGGAGAAGAACCTCACTCATGCTGTAACCGATTTCTGTATAACTTTTATGGTACCGGGAGACAAGGTATGACAGGCTGAGGTTTTCACGCATAAGTGTATTACTGAGTCCGGGAAGGAGCTTCAATAAAAAGTAAGGTGTGGTATATTTCAGATGAAGTTCGCCGAAAAATTCTGGTGTGCTCAATGAATAATAATCAGGAAGCATAAATGCATCTTCGTAATTATCAATCAGCAAAAGAAGTGGCTGGGCATTAAAATGGAAAAAATCATAATATGTTAAGTTGGTATTATCCAGAAATCCACCTGTGCTCAATCTCCAGCGAAACTGACTGAATGCACCTGTTTCAGTTCTTTTTGACACATCAAATCTTATCATATCAAAGTGTTTGATGTTATCTGCAAGTTCTTCAAACTCGTTTATACCATGTTTCCATGTAAGGCTGAATGTTGGCCAGTCTGAATTTGCAGGGATTTTGTTTCCGTTGCTGATCCGGTATCTCTGCTTTGGTGTGAATGTGATATTTGTTACAAATTCACCATGTTTCTGGTCGCTGAGACTGAACACTGGATTAGCACCGATCTCAAGATACTTGTTATCAGGGATATTGTCAGAGTATTCCCGGGATGAACTGATGAGGGAAAAATCAGTAGTGTTCTCAAGAACTCTCCTGTCATCATAACCAGCTCTTAATTCAATTGTTAATCCATTAACTACCTCAGTTCTGTAACCTATGATCATGTATCTGCTTTCATATAGTTTAAGATAGTTGCGTTTAAACAGAAGTGATGTGGCAGTATTTAACAGAGGATTAATACCTCCTCCTGTATTAAAATCTTTACTGGTAATGCCTGTCCGGATAAATATCTGCTTTTGTTTCATCCCGTTAAAATTATAATTTGTGTTTATACGCCACATCAGTGCTTCCCGGCTGAAAGCCCACCGCACGTCGGGATAAAGTGAAAGAGACCTGTTACCTTTCCATGATTTTGATATTCTGAAATCGACACCATAAACAAAACCGTCAACTGTATTAAATGACAGGTTCTGGAGGTCAACCAGTCCGCCGTTTGTGAATCTGAATCCGGTAGTATCTGACCAGGTATGGCCAAACATGATGTTTCTTAATGTAATAAATACTCTGCTTTTCTTTTTTACTGCTCCTATTGTATCAGTTACCGGTCTTCCCTTCGCTTCCAACAAAGCTTTTGTGCTATCACTGATTCTAAGGCTCTTTATTTCAACATCAGATAGTGGGATCGGACGTATCTCAGTCCAGTAGCTGCTGTCTTTCTTGGCGGCATCTTTTTCAATAATGCAAGTTGTATTATCTTTAATCTCGAGATTTTTTCTGATACTGTCCTCAATACTTTTCTCCGACTCCTTTTTCATTAGTTTGGAGAGCCTCATCATGTCGCGGTTCGACAATTCTTCTTTTTGGAGGATCTTTTCTATTTGCTCGTCCGGTTTTTTCTCCGTTGTATCATAAGCAGCATATCTCCTGGTATAGTCAGCAGTCAGAGATGAAGGTCTCTGGAGTGCTTCGTTGGGCCTGACCTCCCTGTATTTTACTGAACTGCTGTATCCTACATCTGCTTTAAATCCGATTATGCTAATGTTAATATCAAATTTATGGCTGACAGGCATCCATATCTCTTCCTGCACCGGTATGTATAACTGCTGTAATCTGATCGTTCCTATGATGTTTTCATTGGTAAGATCAACACTGTGAAGGCACCACAGATCTTCTATTATATAAATTGTCCCTTCAAAGAGCTGTTGACTTTTTCTTTTCGGGATCACTTCTATTTTATTAATAATGAAGTTACCCTGGGGTGAAGCTCCCAGATATCTGAAATTATAATGAATAAACGCTTCAGGAGAAAGTGGTGAGATTGCGACATCCGCAAGAACCGGCTGGTATAAGCTTGCCTGGATATAATCCATAGGGGATATCTCATTTCCCCCTTCAGGGAATGTGCTGTTGACAGATAATACTCTTTGAACATACTTATCAGGTGCTGAAAATTCAATTTCATTGAATGACTCCATGAAATAGGAATCTCCGGCTTTGATAGTATTAGTGCTTACAGATGTTCCGGATGAACTGCTTCTGGCTTCCATTTTTATAGCTCTTTCCATTATTTTCGGAATCCTTTTTATAGTAAGATTTCCCTTTAAATAAACATCTGCTTTGTAGTAACTTACATGATTCAGATAGTAGGGAGCAAGACCTATGGCTTTTCTCATGATTATATAAGCGGGATTTTCACCGGAGGCTGTTATCCGTACCTCAGGAATTTCATAGTATTGTTCCGGTAATATAAAATCCCTTGTAATTGTCTGGTCAGTAAGAGTAATATCTGCAAAAACAGGTTCATAACCCAGGCTCTGGCAAATCACAAAGTATTTCCCGGGGGGAAGTTTTAATTCGAAATCCCCTTTTGTATTAGCTGTAGTACCCTGTTTAAGCTCCTGTATATAAACTGTAGCATATGGAATGGGCTCACCTTTCTGGTCAGTGACACTACCCTTTAGAATCTGGGCTTCAGTAATGTAAGAAGTTAATATGAAGAAAATTATAGAAAATAATATATACTTCATATCAGGTTGAATTTTATAGTTTTTTACCACCCACAATAATTACTATCTCACCTCTTGGAGATTTCTTCCGGTAGTATTCTGAAATATATGAAAGGGAACCCCTTATGTTTTCCTCAAAAACCTTGCTTAACTCCCTTGAAACACATGCTTCCCTGTCGGTCCCGAAATATGCCGCCATTTCATTAAGGGTTTTTATCAGTCGGTGTGGTGATTCGTAAAAGACCATTGTTCTTTTTTCCGATTGTAGAATGGTCAGTCTTTTTTTTCTTCCCTTTTTTACCGGGAGAAAACCCTCAAAACAAAACCTTTCACATGGCAAACCGGAGTTAACCAGCGCTGGTATCAAAGCGGTAGGTCCAGGCAGTGTCTCAACAGGTATCCCTTTCGCAATGCATGTTCTTACTAGCAAAAAGCCGGGATCTGAGATTCCAGGTGTACCGGCATCTGAAATAAGAGCGACAGTGGTGCCTGACAGAATCTTTGAGCAGACAGAGTCAACATTCCTGTGTTCATTGAACATATGATGTGATTGCATCGGAGTGGTAATATTATAATGCTTAAGCAATTTCCGGGCGTGACGTGTATCTTCCGACAGGATGAGGTCAACGCCCGACAGAACATCAAGAGCCCGGTAAGTAATATCCTTCAGATTGCCGATCGGAGTCGGAACAAGGATAAGCTTACTCATGTTTGGGGAGTTTGCGTTTTACCAGATCAATGAGCTGCCTGACAGCTTCATTTTCTTCATTATCTCCTTTGTAATTCATTATTAAAGCTTTGGCATCAGGCAGATTCTGAATATGTTCGAGCTCTGCCAGAGCCTTTCCATAAGCCTCTTTGTTCCCATTAAAAATCTCTCTGATAAAAAGGAATTTATCATTAATGCCTATAGCATCTGACAGACTGGTCAAGGGTTTGGATTTTACAATATCAGGTACTTCATCCTCACTCTTGAGGCTGCTTAGCCGTTCGTTAAACCGGCTGGACAGGTGACTGAATTTGTCAGCTATGATTATTGATTCAGTGGGTTTTTTGCCCGATTGCTTTACTTCTTTTTTCTTATCAGGAACCTGCTGTGCCGTTTTCCCGGCGTCTGTCACGATTATTTTCTTTTCAGCCTGAGGGATTTCATCGATTTGATCCGTAACCCTTTCCTTTTTTTCTTCTGAATCTGCCGGAATTCCACCAGTTACTGATTCTGCAGTACTGTTATTCTTTATATTTTTTAACAGTGCTATCACCTCACCGGCACTTTTACACTTTGATTTTGCAAGCTCAATCTGTAAAACAGGAACTCCCGGATACCTCCTCAGATCATCAATTATTTCACGAGCTTCATTGAGATCTTTAATAATTATGTCAATGGTTGCATTGAAATCCATACACTTTGATGTTAATAAAACAAACCATTTTCTTTATTTTGCAAAAGTAACTATTATTCCACAAGTACTTACGGAATAAAACTACAACTTACTTTTCGGCCATATATTTTATTAAAGATGGATTTTCATGAAAATTCAGTAAGAGTCACAGGTAAAAGAGGATCTGTTGAAGTCATAACCGGTTGCATGTTCTCAGGAAAAACAGAAGAACTTATAAGGAGGCTGAGGAGGGCTCAGTTTGCAGGATTGAAGGTTGAGATCTTCAAACCATCTCTAGATAAAAGATATTCAGAGGCAAGAGTCGTTTCACATGATGATAAATCAATTATTTCGACTCCCGTAGATAATGCTTCTGCTATACTGCTCCTGGCCGGGGATGTTGATGTTGTTGGAATTGATGAGGCTCAGTTTTTTGACAGATCAATAGTAGATATATGCAATAACCTTGCTGATAGAGGAATAAGAATTGTAATAGCAGGACTTGACATGGATTTCATGGGAGAACCTTTTGGCCCTATGCCGTCACTTCTCTCAATAGCTGAATATGTTACCAAGGTGCATGCAATCTGTGTGAGGTGTGGAAATATGGCTCATTATTCATTCAGAAAATCAGGGGGAGCACAGGTTATTCTTCTGGGTGAAAAAGATATCTATGAACCATTGTGCAGGGAATGTTATAATAAGGCTTTAAATAAATAGCTTGTGAAACTCAAAGCATCAGATATTGCACGGATTACAGGAGGTCGATTATTAGGTGACCCTGAACTTCCGGTATCAGAAATTGTAATTGACAGTCGCCAGTTAACTTTTACTGAAGGTCTTGCATTTTTTGCTATATGTGGTATCCATCACGATGGTCATAATTATGTTGAGACTCTTTATACAAGGGGAGTAAGAGTCTTCATAGTCAGCAAATTGCCGGAAAATCATAAAAAGTATACAGGATCTGCATTCATTCATACATCCGACACAATTGAAGCTCTTCAGTTACTGGCACAATACAAAAGGAAGATATTTAAGTCACGGGTAATTGGTGTCACAGGCAGTGCAGGCAAAACCGTGGTAAAAGAGTGGCTGGCTGATATTATTGGTCTGACTGTTCCGGTAGTAAGAAGCCCCAGGAGTTACAACTCACAGATCGGGGTGCCTCTCTCAGTGTGGAAACTTGATGAGAAATATGAAACTGGAATATTCGAGGCAGGCATTTCAATGCCTGGTGAAATGGAAAGACTGGCTGCGATAATTAATCCGGATACTGGCGTCATTACAAATATCGGAGATGCTCATAGGGAGAATTTCCCTGATACTGAAACAAAAATCGCAGAAAAGCTCAGACTTTTTGAGAATGCTGCCACAATAATATATTGCAGAGATTATGATCTGATACACCAGAATATTATAAAGGATGATACTCTTATTTCGAAAAATATTATCGACTGGTCTTTCACTAATACGGAAGCAAAGATCTATGTGAGGAGAATATCCGTTCAGAATAATCACACAGCTATTGAAGCCTCCTTTAAAGGTAGTAAAAATACTTTTGAAGTACCCTTCACTGACCGTGCTTCAGTTGAAAACGCTGTCACAGTGATCGCTGTCTGTCTAACACTGGCTATCGATCCCGGAATTATCAGGAAAGGAGTATCCGGTCTGGTATCAGTTGCTATGCGAATGGAGATAAAAAGTGGAATAAACAATTGTCAGCTTATTGAAGATTACTATAATTCTGATCCTGGTTCACTCGGGATGGCACTCGACTACCTTAAAATGCAAAATGAGAGGAAAACCACTCTTATACTTTCTGACTTTATACAGAGCGGAAGAAATGAGAAGGAACTTTACGGGGAAGTGGCTAATTTAATCAGGAGAGCCGGTATTGATAAATTTATAGGAATAGGACCGGCTCTTATGAGAAACAGATCATCATTCGGTATGAATGCGAATTTTTTCTGGTCGACAGACGAATTTGCTCACAATTTTAATGCAGTTGATTATAAAGACGAGATAATACTGTTAAAAGGTGCAAGGATTTATGAATTTGAAAAAATTGCCAGACTTTTAGAGCTGCAAATGCATATGACAGTTTTCGAGGTAAACCTCGATGCCATATCTCATAATCTGAATGAGTTCAGGAGGATTCTGAATCCGGGAACCAGTATAATGGCAATGGTGAAAGCTTTTGCCTATGGTACAGGACCTTCAGAGATAGCGAGTTTAATTGAGTATCATCGTGTCAGCTATCTTGCAGTTGCCTATTCTGATGAAGGTGTTGAGCTCCGTAAATCAGGAGTATCCCTTCCTGTTATGGTTATGAATCCCGATCCTTCTGCTTTCGAAATAATGATCAAATATAATCTTGAGCCGGAGATTTATGATTTTTCGTCATTTGAAAATTTTACGGCTGTAGCTTCAAAGCATGGACTTGTTCAATATCCTGTTCATATAAAAATTGATACAGGCATGCACCGGCTTGGCTTTATGCCGGAGGATATCGATCTTCTTGCCACAATGATAAATAAAACGGAATGCATTAAGGTAATATCGGTTTTCTCGCATCTTGCCGGCAGTGAAAATCCTTCTCTCGATGGATTTACTCATTATCAGGTTAGAGTTTTTCAGGATGCGGTAAACAAAATAAAAGTTTCAATACAATATCCCTTTCTGGTCCATATACTTAACAGTTCCGGAATTGTTCGTTTTCCGGAATATCAGTTCGATATGGTCAGGCCTGGTATTGGCATTTATGGTATTGGTAATTATACCGGTCTGTCGCTAAAAATCGTCGGCCGCTTTAAAACCAGGATCAGTCAGATAAAAAAAATACCTGCAGGAGAACCTGTTGGCTATAGTTGCGCAGATGTGGCTGATAGTGAACGTAATATTGCTATACTGCCTGCAGGTTATGCCGATGGTCTTAACAGGAAACTCGGGAACAGAAATGGCAGCCTTTTTATTAAAGGCTGCAGGGTACCTTTAATAGGGAACATCTGCATGGACATGTGCATGGCTGATGTAACGGGACTGGAAGTGTTACCGGGGGATGAGGTTGAAATATTCGGTGAGAACATTGCAATTGAAGAAATCGCTGAAGAATGCGATACTATCCCATACGAAATACTCACATCAATTCCGGGAAGAGTAAAAAGAGTTTACTACAGGGAATAGAAAAATCATGACTCCTTATTAGTCAACCAAGTTCACTTATCTGCTTGAGTATTCTGGAATTGAGTATCATTATCTTCCTTCCTTCAATATCAATAATCTTTTCGGAAGTCATATTGGACAAGGTTCGTATTGCGTTTGAGGTAGTCATGTTTGACAGATGTGCAATATCTTCTCTGGAGAGTAATACACGGATTGTTTTTCCATCGGCTTCAATCCCGTATATATCACGAAGGAGTAAAATAGATTCAGCAATTCGTCCCCTGATGTGTTTCTGTGTAAGTGATACTATTCTTTTTTGTGTAAAGTGAAGTTCGTCGGCAATAATCCTCATAAGTTTCAAGGCCAGATCAGCATTATTGTTCAGGACTTTTATCAGGGAGTTCCTGTTCAGGCATACGATTGAAGAGTCTTCAATTGCCCGGGCTGAGAAAGTATAAAGATTGTCCGAAAAAAGCGCCCGGTAACCAATAAATCCATGTTGCCTGACCATTTTAATTATCTGCTCTCTTCCTCCTACACCGATACCAAATACCTTTACTTTCCCGGAAACCAGACAAATAAGGCCTCGTGGTTTCGTGCCTTCTTCAAATAAAATATCCCCTTTTTTGTAAATCATATAACGGTGATACTGGGCAATTGTCTCCTTGTCTTTCTGATGTAGTCCTTTAAATAATGAACCAGGACCTTCAAGGCACAACTCGATATAAGGATTATTATACTGCATGCGATACCTGTGTTTATGATAATCCAAAGTTAATAAAAGAATGGATAAAAAATCAAATTAACATTTTTTAACATATTCACTTACAGATAGTTGTAAAGATCACTATGATAGTTTTTTACTTTTTCACGGTGAAGTATCAGATAAAAAGAAGTGATATGATTTTTGTCAGGAATGCTGTTTCACGAGATTTGCCAGAACAGGTAACAGTAAAAAGATTTTACCTGGTCCTTATTTTAGTACCTTGCAACAAGTGGCATTCTTCTTCCGTACCCGAATGCCTTTGAGGATATTCTCAAAACCGGAGGAGCCTGGAATCTCTTATATTCATTGTAGTTTATCATCCTGATAACTTTCCGGACGATATCCGGATCATAACCATCCTGAATGATCTTTTCCGGTGGTTTTTGCATTTCAATATACTGGTAGAGAATCCCGTCAAGGATAGTGTAGTCTGGTAGTGAATCAGTATCCATCTGACCGTTTTTCAGTTCAGCCGACGGAGCTTTGCTGATTATACTTCGTGGGATGATTTCATCATTCCGGTTAATATGGGCTGCAAGCCGGTAAACATCTGTTTTATAGACATCCCCGATAACTGATAAACCGCCCGCCATATCCCCGTACAGGGTTCCGTACCCGACTGCTGCTTCACTTTTGTTTGATGTATTCAATAGAATGTATCCAAATTTATTTGCAAAAGCCATCAGCAAAACCGCCCTTATCCTGGCCTGAATATTTTCTTCGGTGACATCAGTCTCTTTTCCTTTAAAAGAGGGCGCCAGCAATTCTTCAAATGCACTGAAGGGTTTTTCAATATTCAGAATATCATACTTCACTCCAAGGTTATCAGCGAGAGCAACAGAATCAGAAACAGAGAGTTCTGATGAATAACGTGAGGGAAGCAGCAGTGCCCTCACGTGATCCTTACCTAAAGCTTCAGATGCCAGACAGAGACTTACTGCCGAGTCTATTCCTCCCGAAAGTCCTATAATACAATCGCTGAAGTTCAATTTGGCAAAATAGTCACAAATTCCCGTTCTGAGGGCTTTATGAATCAGAGAAATAACACCCGGTTCTTCTTCCTGCTTATATACACTTGCTGAAAGGATATCTTCGAAGGAGAATGTGAATATATTCTCTTCGAAAAAGGGAAGATGATAAACAATCTCACCTTTTCCGTTAACAACTTTTGAAGCTCCGTCGAAAATAAGTTCGGTATTTGCCCCGGTTTGGTTGACAGTTATTACCGGTATTCCGTATTTAATTGCTTTGGACCTGAAGATGTTTTCCTTTGCTTTTATCTTGGTATAGGAAAAGGGGGATGCTGCAATGTTGATTATCATGTCGGGATTCTGTTTTGCAAGCTCCTCCATGGGAGAGATTGTATATAGTCTCATCTTTTCAAATTCATTGTCGAAAGGTTGTTCGTCCCACAGATCCTCACATATAGTAACAGCTATCTTTAATCCTTTAAAATCAAAGGTTGAAAATCTGTTCTCCGGTTCGAAATACCTGTATTCATCAAAGATGTCATAGGTAGGGAGGAGGCCTTTGTTGGCAGAAAAGACTACATTACCTTCCGACAGGATCAGGGCAGCATTATAAAGTTTCTTTCCATACGGATTGCGGTTGACAGTGGGAGAACCAACGATAGCAGCAATCCCGGTACATTCTTCTGCTATCTCTTTAGCTATAGTATTACATTCTTCTATGAAGTCAAGCCTGTCAAGCAGATCCAGCGGTGGATAACCGGGGATACATAATTCAGAGAATATGATCAGATCAGATCTCTGATCTCTGGCTTTCTTAATAGCCCTGCAGATGAGTTCCTTATTGTTGCTGAAGTTTCCGATATGGTAATTCAGCTGAGCAAGAGTAATTCTCATGGACGGACCTTTTAAAAATTGACTCCGATAATGAATTTCAGAAATTTATGTGATACCCTGTCTTTAATCTGGTCACCAGTATCCTTAGTGATATCAAGAAAATTATTTTCAAAGCCCAGCCCGAAAATAATTGCGGTCGTACCCCCAAATGAATATTCAATTCCTCCATGAATATGGTAACCCAGGTTCAACAGTTTGATCTCAGGCAAAGCATTTTCATTTTTTTTGCCGATAGAGGGAATATCAACCCTGCCCCGGACAACTACTTTGGGATCGAGTCCAAGATCCGTAAAAACAGTAAAGTATCCGATCTCATTAGTTTTAAGTTTGATTCCCAATGGAATAGTAACATACTGTATTTTATAAACGATCGAACCGCCAGCAGGTACCTCTGATGTATAATCCTGAAATTTGAAAATGATTTCATTATCTGCAGATAACCTTCCTCCGGCATTCATTATACCAATACCTGTAGTAAAAGCATAATTTGTGCTAAAGTATCTTTCAACAGTCAGACCGAAATGAAATCCGGCTCTTGATCCTTCATTACTTACTTCATTTATATCAGTCGAAAACCAGGTAATTGAAGGGATGGTGTAGATCCCGAACCTGTAATACTGAGCAGACGATATACCCTTCGAAAATAAAATTAGAATGATGATTATGAGAGATTTCCTGACGTGGAATTTATAACCGGATTTTAACATAACAGTAAAGTTTCTTAATAATAAGATGAACCGGAATTTATTTATTATTCAGACAGTAAAAATAGCAAATATTAACAGAAGTCATTGTGTAATGTAACTGTGTTGGCACATAAATAAAAAGTGATTAATTTTAAACCTCCTTTTAGAACGGAAATTATGAAGAGAGATTTTGTTCAGGCATTTTTTATGATATTAATTTTTGCAGGTGTGCTCTTGTCCTGTAAAAGAAATCATTATAAAGCTAATATCTCATCTGTAAAGCTGGACATTGAGATTAAAAGACTGGAAAAAGATCTCTTTGCAATCAGTCCGGATGAAATTGTTCAGAGAGTGCCATCCATTAAAGATAAATATCAGGGATTTCTTCAGCTTTTCAGCTATGTTATTAATACCGGGGAGATAGATGATCCTTCTTTCAGTGATCTGCTTGTAGAATTTTGTACCGATAAGCAGAACAACGATGTATATGCTTTGACAATGAAGATATTTCCTGATATTGAAGAAATTGAGGAGGGAATTGAGAAAGCTTTCCGTCATTACCTGTATTATTTCCCAGGCAGAAATGTTCCGTCAGTATTTACCTGCATTACAGGATTTAATTCGAGTATTATCACAGGTGATTATGTTCTTGGAGTAGGACTTGACAGGTATCTGGGAGCTGATTGTGAATATTATCCCCGGCTTAATATATTTAAATACGTGGCTGCAAAGATGACACCTGATTACATAATTCCTGATTGTATGTACGGTTGGGGTGCTTCAGAATGGGATTTTCCTGAAATGAATTATTCTTCCGGAAATGTTATTGCAAATATGATTCATGAGGGCAAACTCAGATATTTTGTAAAATGTATGTTACCTGAAACTCCTGATGAGATCATTTTCGGATTTACAGATGACCAGATGAATTTTTGTCGGAACAACGAGGCTCAGATGTGGCTCTATCTTGTAGAGAATGATCTTTTGTTCAAAACCGATTATCTCACAATCCGCAAACTTACAGGTGATGCACCGTTTACCAGTTATTTCACCAATGAATCTCCAGGCAGGGCCGCAGTATGGATCGGCTTCAGAATAGTTGAATCATATATGATGAAAAATCCCGGTATAAGCCTTAAAAATATGCTAGATAATGTTGATATTCAGGAAATTCTGGAGAAATCTCGATACAATCCTAAATAAAAAAGGCCATATTTATCAATACAGCCCTAAACTTTTTTGATTTGGAACACTCATTCTTCAGGATGAATTGCCTCAACAGGGCAGACATCCGCACATGCGCCACAATCAGTACAAATATCCGGATCAATTTTATAAATATCCCCTTCTGATATTGCCTCAACAGGACACTCATCTATACATGTTCCGCAAGCAGTACAATCTTCATTAATTACGTAAGCCATTTTTATGTTTTTTAGTTTGCTGAATTACATTAATCGAACAAAAATATCTTAAATTTTCTATTTGAAAAAGGATCTTTGTCATTATTATGATTTTTATTGACACACCATTGCACAGGTTCGCAAAGGAAATTGATGACAAGCCAGCTCATTTAACAGTTGCATTAACTGAGAATCAAAAATCGAGGCTGAATGACAGGTAGAATATTTTAGGTAACAGGTAGTCGTTTTCTATACCCCATGCCCAGTCGGCTCTCACAAAGTAACCTAAAATCTGAGCTCTCAGACCTCCTCCAAATCCTGCAACAATAGGTTTTCTGTTTGAATCGAGAATTACCTCAACAGGTCCGTTTCTTATTATTTCTGTATTATAGGCATTGGTACCCGACCATGGACTTTTTCCCGACCACGCGGTACCTATATCTCCAAATCCCACAATCTGTAAGCTATTCAGGAAATTTGAACGTAAAGGATGTCCGGCAAAATATCTTATAAAAGGCCATCTGATTTCGCTGTTTATCAGGGCAAAACTGCTGCCATTGCGGATATTCTGTCTGAATCCTCTCATATTTGTTGCCAGGGCCTGGAAACCATAGTTTTCGTTAGGACTTACAGGGATTGTATTATCGAACATCGGAAATTTATTAAAGAGGTAGCCCATCCAGTTATCGACACCTCCGAGATAATATACCAGTTTTGTTGGTCCGTATGATGTACTTGCTGCAAAACGGTTTGCCCAAATCAGTTCGCGATGTATTCTTGTGTAATTTCTGAAATCTATTCCCAGAACTATCATGTCGGATTTCTTGCTGGTCAATTGCCTGTAATATTCCCCGAAGATCTTAAACCTGGTGCCGAAATAAATATTAATGCTTCTTTTTCGGGTATTGTCATAAATGACCTCACCTTTAAGACTCAACCAGTGATGCGAAATATTATCATTGTTAAGTGATTCAAGATCAGTTGCAAGGAATACGTGTCTGTCGTTACGGTAAGCAAGAGTTCCCTTTAGTGCAAGAACAGGTGTAAATGGTATTGAGTAAGAAAGATAAACATTATGAGTATGTGATTTGAAATAGCTGGAATCATTTGAGCTGAAATAAGCCTGCCTGTAGAAAATAAGTTGCTTATCGAAAATGCCTTTAAGGTTTTCAGCACTAATCAGGTATTCGTTGCTATCGAAGTTACCCGAAAACCTGAATCCGGCCGTTAATCTGTAATCTTCGAAAAGATCGATTGCTCCAAACCGTGTAAGCATATTTAGTCCGGGATTAAAGTAAGGAGCACCCCCGCTGAACACCTGGTAGGCATTATTCAGAAAACTGAAATCTATCTGGTTGGCAATATAATTATTATAGAAAGATGTTTCATATATTCTGATAAGTGGCAGTTCAAGCTCCCCAGTATCAAGATCAATATCCATATAATCTTTACGCCATAACTGCTCGTAGTAATTTTCCTTCTCCTTTTCAAAGATATAGTAATTGATATCAATGGGTTCGTCTTTTATATAATACTCATAAAGTGGTTTTTTAAGCGTATCCCTCATTTTTTTTTCTTCAGCAACGAGCCATTGTCTTAATTGTTCTATACTGTCAGCCTTATTAAGAAAAAGGTTCTTTTCCTCACGGAAGGAGGTGATGACAATCTCTTTTTCGGGAACAGGATCTGCATCACTCATCGATCCTTCTCTCAGGAGATACTTACCTTTGTTTAATAAGATTTCTCCATAAGAATCGCCCTCGTTTACAACCGAATGGTTAAGAATATTGCGGTCGTAATTTGTTACAGGTACAGATTTGATAAAATACCTGTAATGTGTAGTAGTATCAATATAGCTGATAGTACTGTCGAATACAGCATTGTATCTGTTAAGAATACCATTTTTATCACCAAGATATGAAAATTCGCGTCTGGTAATTCCGGTGGGCTGGAACCTGCTGGTAAACTCACCTTCCTGAAGTCTGATAAGTGTCTTATTGTTTTTTACGATATTGTAAACAAAAAGATCATATGTTAAAGAGAGTCTTTCAAACGGGCTTCCGGTGTTGGTCAATGTATCTGATAGCCGGTTTGATGAAAAAATTATTTCTTCCGGTGAGTCTTTTATGAATGAAGGATGCAGATCGTCAGCAATATCTCTGGTAATCTGTTCATTGGTACCTGAAGCAATAGTATGTATGTAGATATCTGTTATACCATCTTTTACGGCTGAAAAAGCAAGCCTGATTCCATCAGGAGAGTATGAAAAATCAAGGATTTTATCAAAATAGAGCAGGTTTCTCTGTTCAGTTGTCTTTTCAGGGATCCTGTAAAAATAAATTACCAGAGCAGCTCTTTCCTCATTGATATATGTAAGAATATTACCATTGGGATGCCAGGCCATCACAGGGTAAGTGTTATCCGTTTTCTGCTCAAATTTCGGTTCAACTCTGAAGATGACTTTCTGTTTCCCTGTTATCTGGTTATAAAGCCATATTTTCTTCCTCCCCCAGTCATTTGTCACATAAGAGATATACTTGCCGTCAGGGCTTACCCTGACCTGCTGAAATAATTGCTCTCTTTTCGATTTACGAATAACATTATTGTCATCTTCCGGTAAATTTCTGTCTCCCGAGTATTCCTCGCTGTAATATTCTCCCCATTCCTTTAACAGATCCTTCAGTTTGTTTCCTGTAACATACTTAAATCCGTCATCAATATTCTTATAGACTTTAGTAAGATAAATGATGTTAGGAATAATGGCATCGCCATATTCTTTTCCAATAAACCTCCAGAATGACTGACCTGCGTATATTGCATCATCGTATTCAAGATGGTTGATTTTATGGTATTTACCTGTACTGAGGCCATCCTTGACCCTGTTCTCAATATCAAAATCCCATTCGAATGATACATAATTGATAAGACCTTTAATGTACCAGTCAGGCATATAGATAACTGATGAGCTTGAAATGCGGTCTTTTATTTCAGCATTATACAACATTTCATTTATTATCACCTCGGCTATTGATGCTGCTATCTGTTTCTGAAATGCTTCATGGTTACCTTCATAATAGAGCATCACTTTATTTTTAATAATCCTGCTGAAGCCTCCTGTATTATATGTATCCTCATCAAAAGTTACCAGCCCCACATTGGATTGTTTGTATTCGGCATTCTTGTTAAAGATTATGAAGATCAATCTTTTCTCAAGAGTATAATCAAAAAAATCCTCAATTTCATCCAGTTTCTTCATGGCGTAATCGGCTGTGAACTGAGCCAGGTCACGCCCATATTCATTAAAATAACAATCAAAATTATCAAACCTGTAAAATGACCAGTAATAATCGAAATACTGAACTTTGTTTTTGCCAAAAGACATCTGATGTCCATTATAAAACTGGCCAGCTGCATCTAAATATAAAACGCAGGCTATAATGGTAATTATCAATTTGTTAATGATCTTCATTATATAATCCTTCAGGAGAGAGTCAGGAATTTGATTTGCAAATATTATTCCAAAAAATCATATGTCACAGAGCAAAACTAAGATATTCTGCATTAAAATTTACAAAAAGAACAAACTTTATTATTTTTGCCATACGATTTAAAAGTTTTCTTTTGGTCTGATTTTTGTAATTTACGATGCAACCAAAATCGAACTAGAATAGTTATATAGTTGAGTTTGTATAGGTATATAGTTTTTACAAATAAAAACAATCCGGTATGAAAAGAGTTTTTTTAATCTTATCATTAATATTTTTTACAGTTAGTGTCTGGTCTCAGCCAAAGATACAGCTCTCATCGACAGAGCACGATTTTGGAAAATTCAAGGAAGAAACTGGCGAACAGACTTATGATTTTATGGTGACAAACACAGGTAATTCTGCACTTGTAATACAGAATATTGTTGCTTCATGCGGTTGTACAATACCTGAGTGGACAAGATCACCCATACCTGCGGGAGGGGAAGGGAGGATTACAGCCATTTATGATCCGAAAAACAGACCCGGTCCGTTTAACAAAACACTCACCGTTTACAGCAATTCTAATCCCAAAGTAGTTGTTCTTGTGATAAAAGGTGAGGTTATACCGCGCGAAAAGACTCTTGAAGAGTTATATATATTTCCTGTAGGATCAGTAAGGTTTGAGAGCAATCATCTGGCTTTTACCAATATCAAAAAGACTGAAAAGAAGATAAGGGTCATGCCCGTTATTAATACATCAAAAGAACCTGTAAAGATTGAGTTTGATAATATACCCACTTTTCTCACTCTTAAAGCAAATCCCGAAACTCTGAAGCCGGGTCAGAAAGGTATTATTGAAGGAACTTATGATGCTGTAAAAAACCCGACATGGGGAATAGTTACCAGCATGGTAACAGTAAAGCTTAACGGAGAAGTTCAGAAAAATATTTACTATTATATTTCTGCAAACCTTGTGGAGGATTTTTCAGGGCTCTCTAAAGAAGATCTTGCAAATGCCCCGGTTTTTAAAATTGCTTCAGCTACAGTTGACCTTGGCAAAATGCCTGCAGCAACATCAAAAGAGGTTGAATTTAAGTTTAAAAATGAAGGCAAAAACGATTTGATAATCAGGCATATAAAATCAACATGCGGTTGTACGGCAATACAACAGGGAATCCAGGGGGCAGCTATTAAATCAGGAGAAGAAGGATCTATCAAGGCGGTTTTCAATTCAGGTAGTTATAAAGATAAAGTAACCAAGGCTATATATGTCTATACCAACGATCCGAGAAATTCCGAGGTAATACTCATGCTGAGCGCTGATGTTCAACCTAAGACTATTGAACAATAAACTGGATTGATCCCGGTTAAAATAACATAATATAAAAGGGTGTCTGTGAGTTATCTGACACCCTTTTATTATTTTTGATATGACTTTAGTTATAAATTTTTAAAAGTGAAATACAAAAGTGCTCTACACGTGCAGAAGGGAGTTGACCATCCTCCCAGTATCAACCCTGATATATTAAAGAATGGAGGCAGGAAGAGAAGAAAAAAATATTCGGTGGTTGAATATGTTGATGGCATTCTTTCAGGCAACAGGACTATTCTTAGTCAGGCTATCACACTGGCAGAAAGTTCATTGCCTGAACATCAGGAAATTGTACAATCCATCATTGAAAAGTGTCTTCCCTACAGTGAAAAATCGATAAGGATTGGAATAACTGGTGTACCCGGAGTCGGCAAAAGTACTTTTATCGAAACTTTTGGATTGCATGTAACAGGAGAAGGAAGGAAACTGGCAGTTCTGGCCATTGATCCTAGCAGTGAAAAAACCAGGCGATTGTGAGGATGCACAATGCAATTATCGAATATCTTAATAATTCATTCTATAACAATAAAGAGATCAGGCTTATGGCACCGGACCTGGAACGACAGCTATATAAAGGTAAAATAACATCTTATAAAGCTGCATTGACCTTAATTGATAAATACAATACCAGGTGATCCGCATTTACAATAATTTATATATTTGTGCGGATTAGAATAAAGACAGAATAATAATTATAAACTGTTAATATGAAAAAGTTCATTTACATTCTTCCCTTTATGTTGCTCTTGACTTCATGTTCGTCAGAACCTCATTACGTTATTAAAGGTAAAATAGCTGGCGCTGATGGTACTACATTCTACCTTCAGAAGAGAGAATCGGAGAGAATGGTTAATATTGATTCTGCAGTAGCTGTAAAAGGTTCATTTAAAATGAAAAGTTCGGTGAAATTTCCGGAGATGGTTATGCTTGTTGCAAAAGACACAAGAATGAGGACGCCATTCTACCTAGAAAACTCAAAGATCAGTATTACAGGAATTCTCGATTCACTTTTTAATGCAACAATAACCGGATCCAAAACACATGATGAATACATATCTTTTATTGAGTCAAATAAACCTCTGAGTGAAAAGTATTCAAATATTTACAATGAGTACCAGATAGCTAACCAGAACGGAGACACTGAACGAATGGCTGAACTTGAGAAGGAAGCTGTAGCTATTCAGGAAGAGATGATCGCATTACAGAGGAACTTCATCAGAGACAATCCAGCATCTTACATTTCTCCTTCCCTGCTTCAGAGTCTTAGTTATGATATGGAAGCAGGGGAGATCGAGTCGTACATCAATTCCATGGATACCAGTGTTGCTAAAATACCTGTGGTGCAGGAACTGAAAAACAGAGTAAATGTTTTGAAGACAGTGGCAATCGGGGAAAAAGCTCCTGATTTTACTATGAATGATGTAAACGGTAATCCTGTTACACTTTACTCGAATATAGGACCAAAACTTCTTCTCATTGATTTTTGGGCAGCGTGGTGTGATCCCTGCCGTCAGGAGAATCCGAATCTGGTCAAAGTGTACGGGGAATTCAATAAGAGAGGTTTTGATGTTTTCGGGGTTTCTCTTGACCACTCAAAAGACGACTGGATAAAGGCTATTGCAGATGATAAACTAACCTGGACGCATGTATCGGATCTTCAGTACTGGAACAATGCAGCAGCAAAAATATACGCAGTAAATTCTATTCCTGCAAATTTTTTGCTTGATGAAAACGGAATAATAATAGCCAGAAATGTGAGGGGCGAAGATCTCTATAATAAAGTTAATGAAGTGCTTGGCGGGGAATAAAATCCTTCTCTAAAGAAGCACAGTAAGGATTGTCTTATCGTTCTTCATTTTTGAATTCCTCTCCTTTTTTTATCTCCTCGAGTATAAAACCGGTACCCCTGACAGTCCGGATATCGATATTTTTGTCTTCCGAGATATACTTTCTTAATCTTGAAATAAAAACATCCATACTTCTTCCGAGAAAATAATCGTCTTCACCCCAGATTTCAGTAAGAATATCCTCTCTGGCAAGTATTTTATTTTTGTTAATAATAAAATACTTCAGCAGCTGTGCTTCCTTGAGAGTGAGTTTCTCTGTTGTATTTCCGCATTTAAGTTCGAGTGTATTGAATTTGAGTACTGTTGAGGAGATCTGGAATTCATCGTTCGAGGATGAATATGCACGTTTCAGAATATTGTTGATTCTAAGTATAAGTACTTCAGGATCAAATGGTTTTGTGATGTAGTCATCTGCTCCCAGCTTAAGGCCTCGTACAATATCTTCTTTCAGGCTTTTTGCTGTCAAAAAGATGACTGGGATGTCTGGCTGAGCTTCTTTAATCTTTTCGGCGAGCGTAAAACCGTCCATTTCGGGCATCATTACATCAAGAACACATATATCTGGTTTGTTTTTTTCAAACATCTCCCAGGCTTCTTTACCATCGCGGGTAAGTGTTACATCAAAACCACTGATGGCAACGTATTGTGATAATATATTCCCAAAGTCTCTGTCGTCTTCGGCTAATAGAACTCTCATAACCCGGATATTTTTAATTAGTAAGGAATTATTACTGTAAATATACTACCTTTTCCTGGTTTACTGGTTACTGTTACATCTCCTCCGTGAGCCACCGCAATTTTTTTGACATAATATAGTCCCAGTCCTAATCCTTTATATTTATGTATGTTGCCTGAAGTGGCCCTGTAAAATTTATCAAAGATATGTTTCTGGTCGGATTTGCTGATTCCGATACCATTATCAGCAACTTTAATCAGTAAATTATTATTTTCTTTCGTTCCTTCAATTTCAATAACAGGATCCACGGCGGAATATTTGACTGCATTTGAAAGGAGGTTATTGATAAGGGTAGTAAAATAAACAATATCGACATCGGCTTCTGCACCATCTAAATTATATTTCTGTTGCAGAGAGGCACAGTTACCGCAACCTGTTTTAAAGCTTTCAACGATATCATTCATCAATTCCTCTATTGCAACTTTCTTCTTATCAAGCTGAAATTGAGTTCTTTCCCACATGCTTATCTCAAGTATCATATTGATAAGCTGGTTCAGGTGCACACTCTGCTTCCCTATTAATCTGGCTGTCTCAAGGATTTTTGTTTCACTGGTCCGTATCTGCTCCATCTCAAGTGTTTTTCCTGCCACGGTTATGGTTGATAACGGGGTTTTCAGCTCATGGGTCATATTATTTATAAAATCTGTTTTCAGATTGGACAATCTTTTCTCTTCCATGAGGTTTCTGTAGGTGATTATGAATAATATGACAACAATAATTATGCTTAAAGTACTCATTGTAAGAGATGCAGCAGTCTCTTTCAAAATCAGCTTCTGCTTATCTGAGAAGTCAATATAGTAGTCGAAATAAAGTCTGTAGTTGTTATCCTCTGTAAAATACCTGTTTACAAGTATTCTTGTTGTTGATTGTGTCCCGGGGCCGTTATTTTCGGCTGATGGAGGAGTTCGGCGGTCTAAAAAATCCTCACTTTCATATATTGGAATCCTTGTATCAAAATCGATAAGCTCAAGATTGTTAATGACAATCTCATGATCAAAATCTTTTTCGAATCTCTGTCGTTCGAAATATGATGAAAGATATTGTGAAAGATCCTGTTCCTGTTCCAATATATAGGTAACGTGATAGAGGATCTCATTTTTCTTGGCAGTAAGAGATGAATCATCTTTAATGAGGGGAAGATCGTTTCTCACGACCTGTTCGGTATACCAGTCAATCATGAACCTTGCAGTATCAAATCCGTCAGTCATGAGTCTTCTGTTAATAAACGCCAGTGCTTCCTGAGATAATAACTTATACCGGAGATCGAACATCTCGTTTCTCTGCCGCCATACTCCTCTCAGGATAAAGACCTGTACAGATATCATAATAATTATTGATACGATACCAAGTAACAGGATGGTATTTCGCTTTTTCATAGAGAGAATTGATTTTATCGTTCAAAATTATTATATTTATTAATATGGTCTTATTTTACCCAAAACATTAACCTGACGTTAACCTGGCATTAACAGAGAAATCGCATAAAGGGCATTATCTTTGACATAGATAAATAAAAAGAGGCAGTCATGAAAAAGATCAGTGTAATATTAACAGCAGTTTTGATTGTACTTGCAGGTTCTTCTTTCCAGGCTTCAGTTGCTCAGGACAAGACAAAAGAAGAGAAGGAGAAGGAGTTGAAGATACAGCAGGAGATTGATGAGCAGAAAAAAGAGCTGATAGAGCAGAAGAGAATCCAGGAAGATGTAACCAGGGCTATGGAAAAGGCTTTTAAAGAAGCTAATGAAAAGCTTGGAGAGGCAGACAGGTACAGGGATGTATTCAGAAACTTTTATGTAAGACCTGAAAGATCATCCTCAACTGGTGAGCCATTCGATTATACACCTGATTTACCTTCATTCCTGGGCCGCTCGTTAGGCGGTGGTGACAGTGAAAGAACATCATGGGAATTATCGAGGTCGGTTAAGGAATCAACATTTTCAAAGAGTTATTCTTTCGATGTCGAAAAGAGTGCAAAAACAGTTACAATGTCGATAAATGGCGACTGTAAATCAGGAGAGATCAGGGTTGCAATTGTAATGCCAGAGGGTAAAACATATTCGAATATTCTCATTGATGAATTCGGGAACCTTAACTGGAGAAAATCGTTCACTATCAGCGAAGAGGAGAATAAGGATAAAACTGGTGAATGGGTATTTAAGATCAGTGCAAAGAATGCTACAGGTCAGTTCAGGATTTCTCTTCAAACTTATTGATTTTCATTCCTTGAAGAAGAAAGGGGGCTTATCAGGCTGAACAAAGCCTCCTT
>Ga0315538_1000495_pt1 | contig 24744 bp, 6 predicted proteins | sample SalMarSW160230MG_2_FD_203834 | JGI IMG/M metagenome (GOLD analysis project Ga0315538, IMG submission 203834) | Salt marsh sediment microbial communities from the Plum Island Ecosystem LTER, Massachusetts, United States - Salt Marsh Sediment SW1601-230 ...
CATGGGCGGTATGGGTGGCGGAATGGGCGGCATGGGTGGCGGCATGGGCGGTACGATGGGCGGCATGGGCGGCGGCATGGGCGGTATGATGGGCGGCATGGGCGGTGGTATGGGCGGCGGCATGGGCGGCGGCATGGGCGGCTACGGTGGCGGTATGGGCATGGGGGGTGGCCAATCAGCTATATTGGCGCAAGACCTCAGCAGGCTTATAATGGATGCCGTCGAGGCCCAGTGGCCTGAAAGCTGGCTTGATACCGGTGGGGATGGAAGTATTATGCAATATCCACTTATGAATCCGAGAAAACTCGCTGTTGTTCAGACCCTTGAAATACATAATTATATATATGAACTGCTTAACGGTCTAAGAGTCGCACTGGGCAGTCAGGTGTCTATTGAGGCCAGATTCCTCGTTGTCAGTGAGAGTTTCCTTGAAGATATGGGACTTGACCTTGATCTCAGATACAGACTGGGCAGCCAGTGGTCAAAGTGGGGTGACATCGATATTACGCAGGAGTCTTTTGCTGCGACTGAGGTCAAGGAAACAGGAGTCGCCGGTGGTCTCGGTGGTATAGATGTTGGTGGTACTCTAACCGGTGGTTATGGATCGATACTTGATGATTTACAGGTTAGTTTTATTCTTCGCATGGCACAGGCCCACAGGGGTGCGAAGGCCCTAACTGCTCCCAAAGTCACTGTATTAAGCGGTGAGTCAGCCATCTTCAGTATCCAGAGGATTCTCCCCTTGGCACTTCCGCCCATCCAGCAGGGTGGTACAGCTACAGTTTCTGCAGGTCAAGGTACTACCACTGGTGTCGCTGGCGGTTTAGTGCCCAGAGAAATGTACATACCTACTGGAAGTGTAATGAGCATTAGTCCAACTATCTCCCGGGACAAAAAATATGTCCTGCTAAATATTATGGCTATGCAAAACGACTACCTCGGTATAAGAACCACAGATATTCAAGCGCCTATCGTCTCAGCACTTGGCGAGACCGATCTCGTGGAGTGGCAAGTTGATCTTCCTGAGACGGAGACAGCCCAGCTTATGACACGTGTCAGCGTACCAGATCAGGGAACATTGCTACTGGGTGGTCAGAAAATAACCTCGGAGGTCGAGACGGAAGCAGGAGTGCCGATTTTGAGCAAGTTACCTATAATTGGTAGAGCCTTTAGCAATAGCAGCAAAATCAGAGACCACAAAATACTGCTCATTTTGGTCAAGCCGACCATTATCATTCAAGAGGAACGCGAGCAAGAGGCAATTGCTGCAATGGATAGCGAACTTTAAGTACCTTGCAATCTTTAACTTATCACAAGGGTGGGGTCCCCTTTAATGTTAATGTATTGAGGGATTCAAAAGCAGAAAAAACAGGAAGTCGAAAAATGGAACAGCGAGTTCTGAAGCGACCAAAGAGCTGGCAGTTTCTGATTAGCTCGATGGTCATAGTGTGCGCCCAAGTTGCTCTTGCGGCGCCCAATGAGTTCTCAGGGATTAACCTGTCGTATTTACTTGAGTCTGGAGTTACTCACGCACCAGGCGAGATAATGGTCCGTTTTGCTAATACGGCTGCTCATACACCCGTTGGCCCAGTTATAACCGGACCACGCACTGTGCGCTCCATTCGCACCATCATGTCGGATTTTGTCATTACCGGTGCATCGGTGCGCCGGGAATTCGATGGTGTGGTTCCTGGCTTGGCTCTGGTTAAACTACCAGAAGGTGTCTCTGTCATTGATGCCGTAATAAAATTCAATAACTCATATAGCGTTATTTACGCTGAGCCGAACCACAAGATCAGGATGCATGTTGTCCCTAATGACCCGCTGTTTGCTAATCAGTGGGCTTTGGATAATACCGGCCAGACTGGTGGTCTTCCTGACGCCGACATCGATGCTCCCGAGGGTTGGGATATTACGACTGGTAGCGCAGATATCATTGTTGCGGTTACTGATACCGGTATCGATGTCAATCACCCCGACATTTTCGATAACATCTGGATAAACGATGGAGAGGTCAACGAACCAGGTGTAGTCGATCCTGAAGTTGATGCTAATGACGTTGACGACGATGGGAATGGTTACAATGATGACTTCTATGGCTACGATTTCGTCGACGATGACTCCGATCCTGCCGATGAGAACTGGCACGGTACACACGTAGCCGGAATTATCGGCGCCATCGGCAATAATGCCGAGGGTATCGCGGGCGTTTGCTGGAACGTTAAACTTATGGCCCTGAGGATACTCGACGCCGACGGAAATGGTGACGTAGCAGACGCCGTCGAAGCTATTCAGTATGCTGTTGCTAACGGTGCCTCTGTCATAAATGCTTCCTGGGGTGGGGCAGAATATGACCAGTCTTTGTTTGACGCTATTGAAACAGCGGGCGATAGCGGCGTCATATTCGTAACTTCGGCTGGCAATGAGAGTGCTAACAATGATAGCTACTTTTTTGCTTATCCAGCGAACTTTGAGTTGGATAGTGTAATCTCCGTCATGTCAACGGATCACTTCGATGAGATGTCGGGTTTCTCCAACTATGGCCCCACTACCGTCCACTTGGGCGCACCGGGTGAAAACATCATCAGTACCACCCCAGTTGAACTGACAGATGCCATGGAGGCGGATGGGGTCCCAACAGGCTATGCGTATGCAAGTGGTACATCAGCGGCTGCACCACACGTCTCTGGTGCCTGCGCGTTGATGATTGTAGTTAATCCCAACTATACACCACTCGAAATGAGAACGATCATAATGCGTGCTACCGATCCTGTCCTGCCAGGTTTATGTATCTCTGGCGGCAGACTGAATTTATACAATACAATATTGATAGCACGGCCTGGTAGAGTCTTATTAATAAGTAGGAGAACTGCTTACTCGTTTGAAACTATTCAGGAGGCCATTAATGCCGCAGGTGATGGCGATACCGTCATAGCTCATTATAATAATTGGTATCTTGAAAGGATTAATTTCCTTGGTAAGCAAATTACAGTCCGGAGTGGTGATATAGATGCCAGTCCATTTTACGGAGTTCCATCACAACAGAATACTTATATATCTGGTATCCTGGATCCTGGCACGATAGTAGGCTTCTCTGGAGGTGAAGACGAGCAGTGTATCTTGCAAGGCTTTACAATCACTGATGGCACCGAAGGTATCCATCTTAGTGGCTCTTTGCCAGCAATTAGCCAGTGCGTCATCACCCAAAATCAAGGCAGTGGTATCTTTTGTATAAATTCAGCTCCAAGCATTTCTGACACTACCATTAATGATAACACTACAGCCGGAAATGGTGGCGGTGTTTATTGTGACAGCAACTCAGCGCCGAGCTTGGACAAATGTATAGTCTCTGAGAACATAGCCTCGCAACACGGAGGTGGTATCTACTGCGAAAGCGGCACCGAGCCGAATCTAAGTGATACTATAATTTCCATGAATACCTCAGGCCAAAGTGGTGGTGGCATCTATTGCGGTGAAGGTTCCAATCCATATATAACCTCCTGTAGAATATCAGACAACTCCGCCCAATGGGAAGGAGGGGGTATCTATTGTGTAGAATCTTCTCCTGATATTACAGATTGTACGATTACAGGCAATGCTACTGATTGGGATGGTGCTGGTATCTATTGTGACGTCGGCGCAGAACCAAATATCACTAACTGTGAAATTGTCAGTAATATCGCCGACTATGATGGTGGTGGCATTTACTGCAATGCTACGTCACCTTTGATTAAGAACTGTCTTTTAGTTACAAATACCGTCGAAAGTTGGGATGGCGGCGGCATATACTGTTCGGATGCTTCACCTGCAATCGTCAACTGTACATTTGTCGGTAACACAGGTAATCCTTTTGATGGGCTGGGTGGAGCACTCTACTGCGCAGGAGACTCAGATCCCACAGTTACGAACTGTATATTCAATGATAATAATGATGTTGCAATCTATGAGGGTAGTTCAGTTTCCAATCCCGACGTGACGTTCTGTCTGTTTTATTACAACCGTCAGGGCGACTATTATGACAACGACACTCAGGCTATATACAATCTTAATGATACTGATCCAGCCAATCCTCTCTCTGGTAGAAACAACATCATTGGCAATCCGATGTTTGTTTCTGGGAGGATCGGCGATTACTACCTCAGTCAATACGATGCCGGCCAGATATTGGACGTAAACGGCGAGATTGTAGATCCGAATGTCAATCCTCAGGATGCTACAAGTCCTGCTGTTGACGCCGGAAGCGCCAGCGCAGATGCAATTGGAATGCACATTTATTCAACACGTACAGACAATTTTGAAGACCCCAACGGCTACAAGGACTTTGGACTCGTCGATATCGGCTATCACTATAATGATCCGGAACCAACCCGGCAATTCAGTCTCGTTACTGCTGTTGATCCTGCGGGCGCCGGCTTAATCAGTCCCGATGCTGCTGGTAGCCCACACACCTACTCGCAATACACTCAGGTTCCACTGAGAGCCAGCCCTGTCGATCCGAACACCAATCAATTCAAAGCTTGGCAAGGAACCGACGATGACACACGCGTTGATCGGACCTCTGGTGGCGCCATTGCTCAGGTTCAAACCAACATTGTAACAATGGATTCGAGCAAACTCGTCACAGCTCAATTCGAGACAATTCTTGTGACTTTACGTGCACGTGTAGTCACTGGTAACGGCACTGTTAGACCGCGTACAGGGCAGTATCCGCGAGGCTCTGTCGTAGAGCTGACAGCCACACCTACTAATCCAGCCCATCGTATCAAGTGGGTCGGAACGGACAACGATTACTCAACCGTTCGTACCAACACGGTAACGATGAGCCCGCCATTTATGATCGACCCGAGGGATGGCAGAGAGTTTAAGGAAGTTGAAGTAACGTTCTATGAGGCACGTACCCTGGATGTTCCTGGCGACTACATGAGAATTCAAGATGCGATAGACGATGCAAATAGTGGTGACGTAATTATAATTGCGCCAGGTACTTATTCCTACGAACCCGGTCAGCACCCTAATGGGGATAACATCATTATTGATCGCAACGGTATCATGCTGGTTAGTTCCAATCCGGATGATCCCTGCGTCGTTGCCGACACCGTCATAAATGGCCGGTTCGTAATAATGGGTGTAGACCGCAGCACAATCATAGATGGCCTGACTATTCGGAATCCGGTTCTTGTCGATTGGTTTATGATCGACCCTATTGATGATCCCGAAACTGACGCGGGTGAACCTGGATTACCTGGAAATGGCTACTATGGTGGCGGTATGGCGTTGATTGGTAGCGCATCGCCAACAGTACGCAACTGCATATTTGACGGCTGTTATGTCTGGGGTGCTCATGGTAGCAATGGTCTCCCGGGTGAGCCTGGAGGTAATGGCGGAAGGTCCGGCTGGGGCCGCGGTGGTGGTGTTTCAATCGGATATAGTGGCAATCCGCTTTTTGTCAACTGTACCTTCACCGATTGCTGGGCTCGCGGCAGCGACGCTGGTAATGGTGGTGATGGCCAAAACGGTTTTGGGGGTGGCCGTGGAGGAAGCTGGGGCGAAGCTTACTGGATATACAGCGGCTATGGTGGAGCAGTATATTGTTATCCTGAAAGTTCACCCGAATTTGAGCATTGCACTTTCACAGACAACCAGAGTTACGGTGGTAGCTGTGGCATTAGTGGCACGCCTTATTATTCTTCATACCCTATGAACCATTATAAGCTTACCAATTACGGCGGTGCGGTCTATGCAGCAGAAGAGAGCGCTCCAGTATTTAAAGACTGCGTTTTCTCAGGTAACGGAGCCGATGTAGTTGGACCCGATTCTCACGCTAGGGACGGCGAGATACCGATATATTATGACCCCTATCTCGGCTACGGTGGTGCTGTCGCTTTTGAAGATAGTGCGTCTCTTACCTTCGAGAACTGTTCATTTAATGATAACCTCGCTTCCATCGGCGGTGCAATGTGGGCAAGTTGGGCCGAACCTTCTATCACCGACAGCAACTTTATTGCGAACAGGGCCTTACATGGTGGTGGTGTTTATTATGTCGGCGGTGCAATCAACATCACCAATAGTGATTTCACTCAGAACGAGGCCTTGGTTGACACGAGCATAGTCGATCCTAACGAACCCGATATCTTCCAGCAGATATGGGGTGAGGGTGGTGCAATCTATTGTTTTGATGCTGAGACAACAATCCTTGATAGTTATATCGCTGAAAACTCCGCAGGCGGTTCCGGTGGTGGTATCTACATCGCAGGCAGCAACACCGGACTTATCAAAAACTGCCTTATAGTAGATAACTCTGCTCTCAGAGATGGTGGAGGTATTTCTTGTGATTGGCATAATGAACTTACAATCCGCAATTCTACAATAGCTGATAACAGCGTTGCAGGTATTGCTGCTACTTATGGTGGAGGCATCTACTGCTCGTATGGTAGCTATGCCCAGATCATAGATAGTATCATCTGGGATAATGCCAGTGCTTATGAGGGCCAACAAATCGCCGTTGGCACCGGTTTTGAGTATGACCCAATACCTGCTACGGTAGAAATATCCTACAGTGATATCGAGCCGGACCCTGATCCCAACGAGCTTGGGCCGTTGGCGCTCGATCTTGTTTTCTGCATAGATTCAACGGGCAGCATGTACGATGACATCGATGCTGTCAAAGCCTCGGCAACGGTAATCACCGGTTCGATATCTGATATGATTGAAGATTTTAGAATCGCAGTTGTGGACTATAAAGACTTTAATCAACCAAACCTTGATCCAAGTATTGAGACTCCATATGGGGGGCCAACTGATTATCCTTATAAAGATAATTCAGTATTTACAACTGATGTCAATGAAGTTATTGCTGCGATTGATTCGATAGTGGCATCTGGCGGAGCTGATGGACCCGAATCGGTTTTAGCGGCATTGATGCACTGTATCGACCATAATTCAGTGCGGGCCGTTATTGAACCAAACTTTTATGGAGCAGATCCTAACTGGCGCGGGCCTGGAGCTTGGCGTACAGGTGAAAGAACAGTCAGAGCAATTATTATTATGGGTGATGCCCCGTCACATCGTCCACCATATGATCCTTGTGAGCCTTTCACGGGATATGTGGTCGACGATATTGTTACAGCGGCAACAGAAGGGCCAGAAGGGCCTATTAAGATTTTCTCGATTGTTATAGGTGATTGGCTTGAGACAATCGAAGATTTCACCGCTTTATCTCAGGGTACGGGCGGAGTAATGCTCACGGCAGCCGATGCCAGTGAGGTAGTTGACGCGATCATGGAGGCCATTGAGTTGATTATGCGTGTGCCGCCCATGATTTACGTTGACGATACGTGTGAACTGGCCGGCTTGGATATCGATACGCAGCTTTGGGATCTCAACTCACATAATATTGGTGAGGACCCACTCTTTACTTACGGTTATTATCTAAGTCAAATTGCATCTGGCGAGCCAAATGACAGCCCATGCGTCAACACTGGTAGCGCAGACGTGAGAGACCCGAATGTGGATATCGATCCGAATAAGTATACTACACGTACAGATGGTGTTGGCGACTTTGGTATCGTGGACATGGGTTATCACTATGCTATCGACTCGATGGCGCGCTTAACCGTCACTTTTGTTGATGCAAATGGTATGGTGCTTGACCCAAGTTTGGCCCACGGTTATGTTGACCCAAATAACAGACTCTATCCCATAGGCTCAATCGTGCAGCTCGTCGCACACCCTGATCCCAACTATCGTGTAGCTTTCTGGACTGGTACTGACGACGATTTGTCTAAAGCGTTAACCAATACAGTCACAATGACTGAGGACAAGCTCATCATTGTTCAGTTTGATCCCGATATTTACGAATTAACTACGATTGTCCGTGGCGATAATGGTACGATCGAGCCGGCCAGCGGACCACAGTTCGCAGGTGTAATAGAACTTACAGCATATCCGGATTCAGGCTATCGTGTTAAACAGTGGATCGGCACTGACAACGACCCCTCTTGGAACAGCAATACAAACACGGTGACACTCGATAGCGACAGGACCGTCATTGTGGAATTCGAACGCGATATTACGCGTAATCTTCGCGTTCCGTCTCAATATGGAACGATCGAAGATGCCGTGGCTGCGGCAAGCTACGGTGGCACAAATATTATCTTAAATCCCGGGGTTCACTATGTAAGTACTCCGGAAGGCATCGACTTCAAGCATAAGGCTGTTACATTAACTTCCGAAGATCCGGATGATCCAGCCGTGATAGCAACCACGATTATTGACTGCCGAGGTACAAGGTATGTTCCTTGTCGTGCCTTCCATTTCCATAGTGGCGAGGACTCCAACACAGTAATAACGGGACTAACCATAAGAAATGGTTACATCCGTGGTACTATGGGTGATCAGGGACGGTATGGGATATTAACACCTCAGCCGTACGAGTTGATCCCTGACCAAAATCCTGATCCCGATTCAACTCCACCGAGAACCGAACGCGGTAGAGATGCTACCGGCGTGGGCTATGGCGGCGCGATCTTGTGTGAGAATGCCAGCTCTCCTACTTTTAGGAACTGTGTGATAACTGATTGTATCGTTACTGGAGGCCAAGGTGGTAATGGTGCTGCTGGACGGATGGGGCAATGGCAATGGCAGCCGGTCGATCCAGCAGTAGCTGAACAACAAACTAACGATGGCCAGTGGGGTGGTCACGGTGGTGCTGGCTATGGAACCGGATACGGCGGTGCTATCGCTTGTCTGGGAAGAAGCTGCCCAGTTATTATAGATTGTACCATAAAGGGTAACATCGCCAGAGGTGGCTGCGGCGGAGACGGTGGAAATGGTGGATCTGCTTATACCGAAGATGGCGGGCAAACCTTTCAAGGACTGGAAAGCTCTGGTGGTAATGGCGGAGAGGCCCACGGTCGTGGTCTCGGCGGCGGTATCTTCTGTGAAGATGGATCCTGTCCGGTTATCAAGGACTGCACCTTCAAGAACAATATTGCTATGACGGGTACCGGCGGCCCTGGTGGCGCAATAGGCGAAGGCAATGCGCGAGATGCTCCCATCCTCGCTAATGTGGGTTCTGTTGGTGATGTCTATCCTGAACCCGGCATAGCTGGCGGCGCAGCCTACTATGTTGATGCTGATCCAAACTTTATTAACTGCAAGTTCATCAGCAACAGTGCTCGTGAAGTTTTTCCAGTTTACTCCGGTTATTATCAGGGTATTTATGGTCAGCAGAAGGAAGTCCGCTTATACACGATTGGTGGTGCTTTGTATTCCGGAAATGGCAACACCGTCAAGGTCAATAACTGCCAATTTAAAGCCAATCTTGGTGGAGCTATCTATATCGAATCTAACGGTGTTGTTGATGTGAACGATAGTCTCTTCGAGAATAATGAAATGCTTGATCGAAGAGATAGGTACGGGTACTACTATCATCCGTCTTATTCGCACGATTTCCTCGATTTCTTGTTCTATTATCCGGAATTTACCAGGACTGAAATAGATTATGTAGGTGGTGCCCTTTACGTTGGTCCAGATTGTAATGGTGTAAATGTCAAGAATAGCATTTTCAATGGTAATTATGCCCTCGAAGACGGTGGTGCTATTCATGGCAAGAGTAACATAAACCTCACGGATTGTTCATTTGGTGGAAACCAGGCCGACAGTTGTGGTGGTGCGGTTGATGTATATTATGATACCAATGATCCGAATACCCGTAAAATATTGGTGATGGACGTCAATTCTTGTACCTTTACCGGCAACAAAGCTACAGAAGGTATGACCGGATGGGGTGGTGCTGTTCATTTGCAGGACTTCAATGCCACATTTACTGATTGTTACTTCGTGAATAACACCGCTAAGAACGGCGCCGGTCTATTCATCGTAGGTGGAGACATTACCTTACGCCGAACAGTTATAAATTCAAACAAAGCCGTAGGTGGAAGCGGTATTGATACCAAAGGCTACCTGGATTCCTTCCGCTATTATCCCTTGTACACGATTGATGACCTCTCGAATATTGAACACTGGTATTATGATCCTAATGGTTTGCCTAAGATCGATATGGCCGGTGGCCATGATATCGGTGGTGGTCTGGTCTGCGCCGATACGCAAGCAACGATTGAACATTGTGTTTTGCAGAACAATGTGGCTGAGGGTGTTAATGGCTCCGGTGGTGCCATTAATTTTTCTGGCGGATATGTCAATCATCTTGTCAAGAACTGTTTGCTGACCGACAACTATGCCACTAAGGAAGGTGGTGCAGTTTACTGTGACTTCTATGCGACACCGAGATTCGAAAACTGCACCTTCAGTGGCAACTCAGCAGGTAAGTTGGGTGGCGCGATATTCAGCGATTGGACTTCTGATCCAACCGTTATCGACTCCATAATCCATGACTGCAATAGTGTTGCAGTAGCTGAAGAAGACTTTGGCAACGCATCTGTAGAATACTGTTTGTTCTACAGCAATAGCGATGGTGATTACGGGATTTATGATACGCTTACAGAGCTAACCGACACGCTTACAGCGGCAGACATTGGTGTTAATAACATTGAGGGCGATCCGTTGTTCGTGACTGGGCCTTTGGGTGATTATTATCTTGGTCAAGTTGCAGCGGGCCAGTCTGCGAATAGTCCTGCTGTGGATGCAGGCAGTGGTTTAGCCTCTGACCGCAGCTTGAGTACGTATACAACCCGTACGGACAGTAGCTCAGATACGGATGATGTTGACATTGGTTATCATTACGCGGATCACTCAAGCATCCCGCAATACACCTTAACTGTTACTGTGGCTGATGGGCACGGCAGAGTCGAACCGAGCAGTGGTACTTACTATGCTGGAACTTTGGTAACCCTCACAGCTCAGCCTGAGATGGGTTGGCGCGTTGCTAGTTGGTCTGGTACTTCCGAAGATAGTTCTACATCTCTGACAAATGTCGTCCTCATGGAAACGGATAAACACGTGGCCGTTGCCTTTGAACAGACAAGGACCATTGTTGTAGGTAGTGACACCGATTACACTTCAATCCAGCGTGCTATCGATGATGCAAATGATGGTGATGTCGTTATTGTTAAAACTGGCGTGTATTATCCTACTACGATTCATCCATACCGAATATGGGGTGTTGAGATGATCGAGGTAGGCAATAAGGCAATTACTCTTACAAGCACTAATCCCGAGGATCCCAAGGTCGTGGCAGCGACAATACTTGATGGTTATTGGTTCCGTATCTTTAACGTAGGCCCCGAGATGATTATCGATGGCTTTACCATAAGAAATGCACAGCGCGATGGTCTTGTTACGGTCAATACATCCCCTGAGGCTGATGACGGTTTTTATGGTGAGAGCATGTACGGCGGTGCAATGCAAATCTTAAATGCCTCGCCTACGGTCCGTAATTGTGTGTTCGAAAATTGTTCTGTTACAGGTGGTGATGGTGCACCGGGCGACAATGGTACTCAGCAGCATTCTGTTGGCTTTGATGGTGGCTGGGGCGGCAAGGCTTACGGTGGTGCTGTGTACTGCGGATACAACAGCAATCCGACGTTTGAAAACTGCTCATTTACTAATTGCTTTGCCCGTGGAGGTAATGGCGGCGACGGTGGCGACGGCAACCTTGGCGACAAAGGCGGAAGAGGTGGTGGCTGGGAATGGGCCGACTCACAAGAAGAGAAATACGCCAACAGTTGGTGGGACGGCTGGGAATATGGCGACAAACTTAATATTGCCATCGACTACGATCCGTACGACGCATATTTGGATCCGTACTACAGATATAGTGGTTATGGCGGTGCTGTCTACTGCGAAAACTATACTGCTCCGAAGTTTATAGATTGTTCATTTACAGACAATACTACATATGGCGGTGTTTGCGGCATTGGTGGTATAGATGCCGCAGGCATTCAAACTCCGGACAGAAATCTTAAGATTGAAAACCATGGTGGTGCAGTTTATGCTTGTGACATTAGTAATCCCGAATTTGTAAACTGCATATTTACCGGTAATTTGGCTGATACATCTAATGATTTTATTGCTACCGATGGCACACCATCCACCGTTCAGAACAACGACGATCCTTACATTAGCTACGGCGGTGCTGTTTCCATCGAGGATGACTGCTCGGCGAAGTTTGTAAACTGCGTCTTTAGTGATGACCAAGCTTGTATCGGCGGAGGTGTGTACTGGTCTAATGCAACTGCGACAGTTATTGATTGTAACTTCGCAGAAAACGAAGCTTATCACGGGGCAGCTCTTTATTCAGTAGAATCTACAGCTATAATTACCGGCTCGAACTTTACGAGCAACATTGCTTTGGCCGATATCGCCGAGACGAACGACCCCAATTTTGCAGTTCAGATCGGCAATGTGCTCGGTCAGGGCGGTGGTTATTATTGCTTGTCTACGGTTGCCAACATTATCGATTGCTTCTTTGCAGAAAACGAGGCTGGCGCATCTGGTGGAGCAATTTACTTCGCTGGTAGTGATCAGCAAACGTCTTTCTCACCTTATGTATATAACTGCTTGTTTACAGGTAATATGGCAAGTAGAGATGGTGGTGCCGTATCTTCGAATTGGTTTGCTGAACCGGTAATCTCTAACTCTACGATAGCTGACAACCACGCCACCGGCGCCATCGGATATGGCGGTGGTATATATTGTGGTACTGATAGTAACACAGTCATTATTGACTCAATAATCTGGGGCAATACGGCAATTGACGGCGCTCAAATTGCTGTCGGCACCGGCTTTATTGAACATGGGTCCAGGCCTTCAAGGCTGAATATTTCGTATAGTGACATCCAGCCCGAGTATGACCCCAACGAAGTGAAAAAGCCTACTAAGCTTGATGTTGTCTTCTGCATCGATACTACGGGCAGCATGGCAGATGATATTGACGCCGTTAAGGCTGCATCAGCACAAATCATCAGTAGTATTGCTCAAGAGTATCCCGATTTTAGAATTGCCATCGTTGATTATCGCGATTTCAACGAAGCACCTTATGGTGACCCTGATATTGATTATCCTTATAATGATGTTCTTCCGTTTGAAACTGATATTGCAGCCGTGGAAGCCGGCATTGATTCCCTGGCGATCGGCTCTGGTGCCGATTGGGAGGAATCAGTTTATGCAGCATTGATGCACTGCATTGATGGAGAGTCGCTAAATGGCTGGCGAATCGGTTCCGATGTCAGTAGAGCCATCATACTAATAGGCGATGCACCACCTCATGAGCCGGAACCCATTACAGGCTATACACTTTCCGGTGTTATCGCTGCCGCGAGAACCGGAGCAGCACCAAAGAAGATACTTGCGATCCCTGTTGAAAGCAATGTTATCACCGTTAGCTTCTTCAGTCGTCTCGGTGAGGGAACCGCAGGGGCGGTCATAGAGGCAGAAGATGCAAGTGATGTTCCTGGTGCCGTTATGGAAGCCATCGACCTCATTTGGAGGCCGCCTGTTGGCATTCTTGTTGAAACCGATTGTCAGCTCGACTGGTACGATGATGTTACCGACACCTGGGATCCGCAAAGTCATAACATTGCTTTGGATCCGTTCTTCACCGCAGGCTATTACCTCAGCCAGATGGCTTCAGGTCAGCCAATCACAAGCCCATGCGTCGATGCCGGAAGCGCCGACGCCAACGATCCCAATATTGATTTGTACATGCACACCACTCGAACCGATGGTGTATTTGACGCCGGCATTGTTGACATGGGTTACCACTACAAGAAGGGTCTGACACAGTATCGGCTTGTTGTAACTGTAGCCCCGGATCCCAGCGATGGCCTCGAGCATGGATATGTGGATCCCAATCTTGCTGTAGTATATGAAGGATATGGCGAGAATGTCATAACCATTACCGCATATCCGGACGATGGCTACAAGGTCAAGAGTTGGACCGGCACTGATGATGACTCCTCCACTAAGCGGACGAATACCGTCACTCTGACCGAGGATAGGAACGTCGTTGTTGAGTTTGAACCGGCCGCTACATACAACTTAACCGCCGTTGTGATTGATAGGGGTGACGGCCCGCACGGCACAATCGAGCCAAGTGCTGGTTCGTTCTATGATGGTGTTACCATATCGTTAACAGCCAGGCCCGACTCAGGATACAAAGTAAAGACTTGGTATGGAACAGACGATGATTCCTCAACAGAGTCGACCAATACCGTAACCATTGACGGTGCCGATGTATTTGTCTACGTCGAATTCTGGCTGCCTGTGCCCTCTCTTATTAGTGTTCCAGGCGACTATTCGACCATCCAGAATGCAGTTTCCGCCGCTATGGATGGTGACACTATCGTCGTTGATCCCGGAAGGTATTACGGTGGATACGAGGGATATGGATTAGTTATAGATAAGTCGGTCGTTATTACATCGAGAGATCCACACGATCCATGCACTGTGGCTTCAACGGTGATAGATGGATATGTTGGAATGAACGAATTCCGTAACCTGGGTGTCATTTTCACATACAATACAGATGCCAATACGATTCTGAACGGCTTTACCATCGAGAATTGTGGCGGAAGCTTTGGAGACGGTGAAGATGGTGACCGTGACGAGGGACATCCCAACGGTTACGATGGTGAATGTGGCTTCGCTGCCGGAATCATCATTGAGCCTTACGCCAGCCCTGTCATAAAGAACTGCATTATTAGGAACAACGAGGTAATCGGTGGTGATGGTGGCGCCGGTGTCGGTGCGGATGAGAATAATAACGCAGGCCGCGGCGGCTGGTCAGGCTGGGCACGTGGTGGCGGCATATATTGTGGTGTATACAGCGCCCCGAAGTTCATAAATTGCAGGATCGAAAATAACCTCGCACGTGGTGGAATTGGTGGTACTGGCGGCGATTACGCCGACGGTGGTGGTTCCGCCAACTACGGCGGCAACTACAGCAGAGCTCAAGCATATAATATCAGTACTGAGCCCAATAGCACCGACTCGGAGTTAGTCGAGGGCAACCTCTGGGAAGTCTGGCAGTGGGACTTGGCAGCTTCTTACTGGCCCATGTATGGTGAGCCACGCAGAACCTCCTACTTTGGTGACTACCGATGGTACTCAGGATATGGCGGCGGTGTGTTCTGTGACGCTGGAAGTAATGTTACCTTCGAACACTGCGAAGTCAGAGGCAACCGTACTTATGGTGGTATGAGCGGGCAAGGTGGAGTTAGGGGCCCAGCCGGTCGACAACACGAACCCCTTATTCCGTATCAGATACCAAGCTATGGTGCTGGTGTCTATTGTGCAGATGACTCAACCATTACATTCAATGGCTGTACGTTCGAAGAAAATATTGCTTCCGAGGTAGAAGACCCGGCAGAGCCCGAACATCGTCTTGATCCATACGCAGGCTTCGGAGGCGGCGTATGTGCAGAAAGTAGCGCTATGCTAGCATTCGTTGACTGCAACTTTGTTGACAATGACGCTGATTCCGGCGGTGGCCTCTATATCCACGATTCCAACGCGACTATCATTGACTGCAATATCGCATCCAATACAGCCCTTCGTGGCGCTGGATTCCTCGGTGCCAAAGGTTTGATGAGTATGACCAACTCGCTGCTTACGCGCAACATAGCGGACACTGATGTAAGCGACCCCAATGACGACGATATTGTCACAGCCGGTGCAGGCTTGTACTTCTGGTCAGCAGATGCGACGATTGCTGATTGTAATCTCAATGGCAATCGTGCTGTTGGTTCTGGAGGTGGTCTCTATGTTCGCGGCCGAAGCGAGTTCTCGTTTGTTAATTGCCTTATCATCAATAACGAGGCTGGCCGTGACGGTGGCGGCGCCTCCGTTAACTGGTATGCAAACCCACTTATCGCAAACTGCACATTCGTTGGCAACGCAGCCCCAGGCATAATTGGTGAGTCCAACAAGACCGGTCTTGGCGGTGCGCTTAACTGTGCATACAATGGCTGGTGCGAGGTCACCGACAGTATCTTCTGGAACAACCAGGCCTTGAAAGGTTCCGAGATTTCTATCAGCTCCGGCTTTGAGCTTGATCCACTGTGTGGAACCATTTCTATTTCTTATTGTGACATCAAGCCTTCACCAAACAATATCTCGGTCGACGAAGAATGTACACTCAATTGGGGTTCTGGTAATATCGATGAAGATCCGCTGTTTGTATCTGGAATGTTCGGCAATTATTATCTTAGCCAGGTTGATGTTGGTGCGCCTGGTCAAACACGCCAGAGTCCGTGCGTTGATGCCGGTAGCGATCTCGCCGGTAATCTTGGCATGACAACCTCCACAACCCGAACGGACAGGGTGCCTGACACTGGCCAAGTTGACATAGGCTATCACTATCCATTGCTTGAACCGTGTAAGTTCTGTGACCTCGTTCGTAACGGTATCATTACTTTTGAAGATTTTGCTGAATTCGCCTCCAGATGGCTCCGCCAGGATTGCTCAAGGTCCAATAGTTGGTGTACAGGTGCCGATTTCACGTTCGACAATAATATTGACCTTATGGACTTAGCTTTCTTTGCTGATTGCTGGCTCATAAGTGATACTGATCCACCGATTCCCAACCCGAGCGAGTGGGAAGAGGAACCCTACGTTTCTTCAGGCAGCTCTGTCACTATGGTTGCAAAGACTGCGCTTGATGGTTGGTGGGATACAGAGTATATAAAGTACTACTTCGATTGCTATTCCGGCAACTGCCATGACAGTGGTTGGCAGGATAACCCCATCTACAAGGATACTCAACTATCATCCAATGATGCTGAATATGGATACAGAGTCAGGGTTCGTGACGGAGCCGGCAAAACGACCAAATGGTCTGTTGTCCGTTATGCCGGTGAGAAAGACACAACGCCTCCTGCCCCAGCTCCATACATAGAGACCATCGCAGCCGACGCTAATGATCCATATAATTCGATCACTATGATTGCAACCATAGCCTATGACGTAAGCGGCGTTGAATACTACTTCGATTGCAATAATGTCGACAGACCTGAGGGACATGATAGTGGCTGGCAACAGAGTCCTGCCTATACAGATACCGACCTTAATCCTGATACTGAGTACTGCTATCGTGTCAGGGCAAGAGACAGATCCTCCAGCGCCAACGAGACTGCGTGGTCCGAGTATTTCTGTGCTAGGACCGAGGAACCACCTGATACCGATCCTCCGGAACCCAACCCGATGCAGTTTGATCCGAACGGCCTACCTCGCGAGTTCTGGGGAGGCGGAGGACCGTTCGATTATTATGCCGAAATGACGGCAGTTGTGGCCACGGATGAAAGTGGCTTTGTGGAGTACGAGTTCCAGTGTATCGACGACCCAGGTCTTAGCAGCGACTGGCAGCTTGGGAATACATACACTAAGCTGGTTGGTGGTGCCGGTCGTGGTTACCGGTTCAAGGTCAGAGCTCGTGACTTGTATAACAATAGAACTGGGTGGTCACAGGCATATCCAGCTCAGTAGACAGCACTACTGCGATAGCAGTGGCTGTTTAAGATATGGCTGCGGTCTTACGGGCCGCAGCCCGCATTCATTTCTATCCGTTCTACGCAATTAGCCAACTGTGTAGAACGTATGCGCTCAGAGACTGTAGTTTCGCGACAGTTCTCTCATCAATATTCCTGTCTCAGGTGCTGTTGCGCCCAGATACCAAGACCTGCCCCAATCAACAATAACAACCCAAAAAGTACTTGCAGCCTTGTCAGCGATTCTCCGAAGACAACATTGGAAATCGCCAGAACAGTAAAAGGCTGCACCAGTATCACAAGAGCTGGAATAGTCGCACCAATACGCTTTATTGCCGCATAATATACTACATGGCCAAGCGCTATCGCCGTCACTGCCGAGATAACGACACACGCCCATTGCCACACACCCATCTGCAAACACTCGCTAACATCCCCAAACACTATCGCAAACACCACCAACCCACCAACCGTGTATATGCTTATTACCGAAAATCCATCCCGCGATCCGACATTACGAAAAGCAACCTTAACACATACCGTGTACACCCCCCACATCAATGACATCAAAAGAGCAAGCACTATCCCTGCTACCGTCCCCGGCCCTGCAAAGTCATCCTTAAAATACAGCACACCTGCCACACCAATCAGCGATAGCACAAGTCCAAACCAAAATCGGCTGCTTTTGGCCAATGGTCTCTCATCTCGAAACAAAATAAGCGAAAAGCCTGCCACCCAGAGCACGCTTGTCTTCGAAAGCAGCACCAAAAACGCTGGCCCCATATAGTAGAATGCTGCTGCCCACATGCTCTGCATCACAATATTTGGCCCCGCCGGCAGAATTGCCCTCCACCATATAGCCTTATCAAATCGTCCCTTCAGATTGGAGTGTATAAGAAACGGCAGCCAGAATAAACACGCTACTGAATACCTTAGCACATTCTGTGTCCATGAATCGAGATACCCCGTCAGGTATTTGATAAAGATCGGCCCAACCGACCAGAGCACAACTGTCCCAATGCAAGCCATTGTCGCGGTAACATCGAGCTTTCTAGCGTTCACCTGCTTACTTTGCATTGCATCCTCATTCTCTCCCAGCTTGCAATCCTACCTTTGCTTTTTCTCTGAATCAACCATTTCCGAATATATATATATATATATATTATGTTTAGCCCCCAGCACTGCTAGGTATTTTCTTCCAGCTTAGGTCTTTTCCTATCCAGTTTTGCCACTTCGTGACGACATAATAGATGACCAGAAACTGATCGTCCTTGCTGAGCATTTGACGATGGAAGTGTATGATCTTAAGGTTTGTAGAGACGCGAGTCTGTGCCCATTTTCAAGCGGAGATTCTACCTTCGAGTTGGTTGAGGCGGCTGAAATCGCAGAGAATGACCTATAATACTTGCAATTATATGATGAATATAGTAATTTAAGGTAATCGGAAGGCTTATAAAGGGGGAATCTTCAGATATATTTCCCTTTGACCTTGGAGATTAAAATTACTATCTGTCATGGCTATATGAAGGAATCATAAAATGTCTCATCGAGAATTGCTACTAAAAACGATTGTGTTTCTTGCCATTTGCAATACATCAGTTCTATCTGCCGATTCTATCTCCACGACCGTTGGGCAGGAGTTCACAATCAGCCTCGATTCAAACCCATCCACGGGTTATGAATGGATTCTTGTATCATCTTTGCCGGATTGGTTAGAACTCGTCGGGCACGAATACACACCAACGAATCCTAATCTGATAGGCGGAGGGGGCATAGAGGAATGGACATTCAAGGCTACAAATACAGGAAGTACGACTCTCACTTTTCATTATCTAAGACCATGGGAGACAGAAGTGCCCCCTTTACAGATATATGAGGCCCAGGTTATCGCTCAAGATGACCGGGACGCACAGGACCTGGTCAGCGGCAATTTAATTCAGTTCAACGACAACGGTGCTTGGTGTTGGTATCAGGATGAGCGTGCCGTTATTGATATAATGGGTGGTAAGTTGATTATCGGTTCCGATGCAAGCGGCTCTGGCGTGGGTGGCTCGTCCCGCAATGGTAACATTGAAGTGGTCATCTTTGATCTTAAAACAGGATTATTGCGAAGATTTACGCTCATGGAAACCAGTTGCGATGACCATAACGCCCCTGCGTTTCTGGTCCGACCGGATGGTAAATACCTTGTGCTTTACGCCAAACACTACGATGATTCCAGTCGCTATCGTATTTATGACGGTAATAATTGGACTGAGCAGCAGAAATTCGATTGGAACAGCATCCCAGGTGGAACTGATTTTTCAACCACATATTCTAATCTCTTCTATCTTTCAGCCGAAGATAAAGTTTACAACATCGTCCGATGCTACGCCCGCAGCCCGAATTTGATGGTTTCCACCGACCTTGGCCAGACGTGGTCCTATGGCGGCTTATTAACGGAGCCGGACAGAAGCATCGGTTATGTTAACGGATATTTCAAATATTCAAGCAACGGTGTCGATCGCATTGACTTTGTTTGCACCGAGCATCATCCCCGTGATTATAATACGAGCATTTATCACGGCTACATTTGGAACGGCCAGAGCTTCAATTCATACGGCATCCTGATGGATAGCGACATCTCCGACAAGTCTGCCGCAAAACCTGCCGATTTTACGCTCGTTTTCGCAGCCAATACGTATGTCCAGGGCATAAAGATGACACGTTGCTGGACCATCGATCTTCAATCGTACGGGGACGGTACCATTGCCACGATTTTCAAAGCGAGGGCGAACAATTCTCAATATGATCACCGCTTCTTTTACGCTCGCTTTGACGGTTTGAACTGGACCTCGACGTATTTGGGAAAAGCTGGGTCGAAATTGTATTATAGTGAACAAGACTACACCGGTTTGGCAGCGCTGCACCCCAACGACCCGAACACCATCTACATTTCAACGCCCTTCGATCCTCGCGATGATGCGGACCTGGAAGTACATGAAATCTTTAAAGGAGTCACCGATGACCACGGAGCAACTTGGACCTGGACACCTATAACCCGAAAATCTGTCCGTGACAACCTTCGCCCAATTGTTCCAGCCTGGGACGGGGAAAACACCGCTTTACTATGGTGGCGGGGAACCTATTACACCGCTCAGATATTTGACGCTGCTGTCGTCGGCATTTTAGATCGCCCCTCGGAAACGCTCAGCCCGATGAGCTATGTGGATGCTACGAATATCAATACCACGTTCTCGACTGGTGCACCGCTAATGACGACCGGACCAGATTCCTATAGGGGACCGGCAGATGACCAGTGGCATGAACGAACCGGTTTTGGAAATGGTGGTTCCGTGCTGACCTCAGCCGAGCTTGACGGAGAGGATGCGCCTGCCCTTAAAACACAGGTGATGGTGCCTGAGGCAGGGACGTATGATGTCTGGGTCAATTTCTGGGCGAATCCGGATGAGGATTGGAGGATCAAAGCAGGATTATCCGAGAGCGAAATGCAAGTATTCCGGCAGATGGCTTGTAAGCAGGTAGAGCAGGGCGCCCATGATGTTGCTATCGTACTGACCGGCGATGGCAATACGTTTCTTTATCAAACTTATCTCGGCCGTGTGCAGATATCGGATAGCAACGCTTTCGAGGTTTTTGTAGACGATTATGCAATCCAGACCGGTACAGGAGCTACACTGATAGGCAGCGTTGCCCGTACCTGGTATGATGGCATAAGCTACGCCAGTGTAGATATTGATATAACTCATGTAGAAGATTTTGAAAGTGGCGATTTCAGCCGACTCCCATGGGAGCATAGTGGAGATGCAACTTGGAGAATTTCTTCGGAGCAGACTTACAATGGCACGTATAGTGCTCAAGCAGGCCAGATCGGCTATCAAGAAAGCTCCACGATGGAAGTTACACTTGATTGTGTAGCAGGCAACATAACTTTCTATTATAAGGTCTCTTCTGAACGGGATTGTGGCTATCTAAAATTTTACATCGATGGGGTAAGGCAGGGGCAATGGTCTGGTGAGCAAGGTTGGATGGAGGCATCTTTTCTTGTAACGCAGGGGACTAAGACATTCACGTGGACGTATTTCGTCCTTCGTAGTATTTCCATTCTCCGTAGTACTACTACGAAGGATGAAACTACGGAGAATGGATCAGAAGATAATTCTATGTCTAATGATTCTGGCACTGCGTGGATAGACGATATAATTTTTCCCGTTGCACTCGATTAGTGTGCGGTTGGTTTGTTGATCAGTTAGAATTCCCAAAATTTTTTGGGGGCTGATATGGTTCATATAGAATAAATGCGTTTCATTTGTTTACTACGCTTTCCAGGAAGATGACGTTAAGACGAGTTAAGCCTAGCCTGCCCGAGGGCGTCGCGGAGTCTTAGTCGTGCCAGGGGATGTAATTGTTGCTGATGGTGTCATCATTTTCCCGCGTGGACACGCTTTGTGTTAAGTATGGTCGGTGATTGTTGTTATCGACCGCCATGAGGAGATAAAGGCCAAGTGTCCAGACCATTTTCTGGATCGTAGCTCTTTAGCCAGTATTCAGCTAACATGGCCATATCCAGCAAGTCGACCCTACAATCTCCATTGAGATCAGGAGGCTTGGCTCCCTCGCAGCGGACAATGTCACTGCAAGTGGCTATCTCATACATGCAGGTAAGCTCACCAAGCCACTTAAAGAAAGCATCGCCATATTCTTGAAGTACGACCGCTGCCATTCCCTCAGTATAGCCATTCCAGGAATTATACATTAGCCCATCCTGACCAAAGTCCTGAACCATCTCGGTAAGGGCTTGCATCCAGGTAGTATTGAGACCATATTGCACAGAATCTGGGAATACAATATGTGCGTCATAGCCTGGTGAAACATCCATCAAAAAGGGAATGCCTGTATTAGCCCAACCTTGGGAAAACCTGCGTTTCCAATCTATCAGATGCTGGTCATTGGACGAGCCTACCCAGACCTCAGGAATGAAGCACATGATGCCCAGAATGGAATCTTGCTGTTTTAAGTAGTAAGCCGTCGAGCCATACGAGGGTCTAAATTTGCCTGGCGCGTAGGTACCAGGAGGAAGAGCATCGATAAAAAAGCCAACTTCAATACCGGTCTGCCGCAGCACTTCTTCAGCGATGGAATCAAAACCTCTGGCAAAAGCAGAGTGGTCGTATGAGCCGAGCTGATTGGAAGATGCATGAATTATCGTGATCGCATATTTCGGCTCACCATTGCGGTTGTAGACACGTGCCCAACTATTTTGCCCTCGGTGTTGCTTAATGTAGCGGTTGATTAAATTAACGATCTGGCTGACAGTTCCCGGTGCCACCTGGTCGCCCCAGGTAGGAAACTCGTTCTTGAAACTCCAGTCCGCACGCGATTCGATAAACGGAATGACCAAAATGTGCTTGCTTTTCACGGCTGCAAAGAGTTCATCGTGGGACTTCGGAGAACACTGCATTGGCGCCCAGAGTGACCAGCCAATGGAGCATGGCAGGAAGTCCTCGCCCCAGGAGGACATAACAGTAACATTTATGCCCGCTTCGATCATTCTATCTATGACAAAGTCTCGGTTCTGCTGGCTATCGGCCCAATTCAGATGCCGCGAGTCTTCCGGATGAACCGTGTAAAGAGACATATTCGAGCCTGGACCGCAGTCGTATGGAGCGCTTCCATCTCTGGCCTGGCCTGGAAAAAACAGCGTTGCCTTTATGTGGTGCTGTTCAAAGCCCTCATTTGCCAGCAGACCCCAGCGCGAATCAGCATCCGCTGCTATCGATGTAGACTCAAATAGTTGGCTACAGACAACAACTACTGCCAAGGAAAAAATGAATATAAATGAAATTATGTTAGCGTTTTTCATCTTAATTGCCTCCTATTGATAACAATGTTTAAAGCCCTGCTATCTCTGGATTCATAATTCATAGTATCGATTTAAGATTAACCAGGATTTCATTTGTCCCCTCCTGCATTCAAATACAGAATGGTTACTTTTTCAAGCCAACTATAACATTATTGGAGGCCATGAGTCAAGCGAATTGAGGCAGAAACTCAACTGTTGCAGAAGTAATGGCAAGACCAAGTGCACAAATATCATTGAAACTTGAATTTGGAATTTGTATAAAATATCAGAATTGATCGAGGAAGCGCAGGTCGTTCTCGAAGAATAGGCGGATATCAGTAATGCCGTACTTACGCATGGCAAGACGCTCTATGCCAAAGCCGAAGGCCCAGCCGGTATACTTTTCACTGTCAATATCGACAGCGTCAAAGACATTCGGATCAACCATGCCGCAGCCGCCCATCTCTACCCAGCTCTCCTTGCCGGTCTTATCTGCTAAGAGCAAATCTACTTCGCCACTTGGCTCGGTGAATGGGAAAAAACTCGGCCTAAATCGCCACTTCGTCTCAGGACCGAAAAAGACATGAATGAACTGCTCGATGGTCGTCTTCAGATCCACCATGCTGACGCCTTCATCGACAACCAGCGCTTCGAGCTGATGGAACATGTACATGTGCGTTGCATCGACCGTATCCGGCCGATAGACACGGCCGGGCGCAACAACCCGGATAGGTGGTTTCTTGCCTTCCATGACGCGGATTTGAATCGTTGAAGTCTGGCTACGAAGCAGTGTATTATCATCAATATAAAAGTTATCCGCAGGATCCCTTGCGGGATGTTCCGGCCCTATGTTAAGCGCAACAAAATTGTGCCACTCATCTTCGATCTCCGGCCCATAAGCCACATCAAAACCCATCCGGCCAAATATCTCCAGCAATTCATTCAGGGTCTGTGTAATAATATGGGGTCTGCCTATCTGAACGGGCTTACCAGGTAACGTGACATCTATTAACTCACCCGGCTTCTGCTGTGCTTGAAGTAAATTATCCTTTAGCTTTTCAAAATCAGCGGTAACCTGCTTCTTTATACTATTTGCGAGTTGACCAGCCTCGGGCCTTTGTTCGGCTGGCAGTGTCCCTAACTGTGTGAGCATCTGCGTGATTTGGCCTTTGCGGGCGAGGTACTTTATGCGAAAGGCCTCCAGAGCCTTAAGGTCGGTGACAGCCTTTAGGTCGTTGAGGGCTTCTTTGCTAATCTTTTCGAACTGTTCAACCATCTTCACGTAAACAATGCGCTCTATCTCAAACGCTATGATACACCGCCTGTAACCGAAGGCAAGTGACAGGTCTATGAACCTGCTGCGGCATTGGCAGCTTCAACAATAGCATCGAAACCCTGCGGATCATCGATGGCAATTTCACTTAGCATCTTTCGATTCAAAGTGATGTTGGCTTTTTT
>Ga0315538_1000496_pt1 | contig 24673 bp, 20 predicted proteins | sample SalMarSW160230MG_2_FD_203834 | JGI IMG/M metagenome (GOLD analysis project Ga0315538, IMG submission 203834) | Salt marsh sediment microbial communities from the Plum Island Ecosystem LTER, Massachusetts, United States - Salt Marsh Sediment SW1601-230 ...
TATACTTGCTTTTCTGCTAATTTCATGAGGGACTTCTATTCTATATTTTTTTTCTTCCAAAGATTTGAGAACTTTATCCAGGTTTATTTTTTTCATGTTTGAACACACAATCGAATCTTTAGCAGGATAAAAATTCTTATCAGGATTCTCTTTTTTCAACCTATAGATGATGCCTGATTCAGTTCCGATGATAATATCTCTGCTCTCTGTCCTAGAAGCCTCTCTAACCATCTGTCCTGTAGAAAGAGCTTTATCCGCTAAACCAATAACTTCGGGCCGGCATTCAGGGTGTACCCAGACTTCTGCTTCAGGATAAAGGTTTTTTTTCTCTCTTATATGCTCCGCTAAAATATTGTTATGCACATAGCAGTAACCATCCCAAGAAATGACCTTTTTATCTGTCTGGCTGTCAATATAAGCCCCAAGATTTCTATCCGGAACAAAAAGAACTTCACTGTCATCAAGCGATTCAACAATCTTTACAGCATTGGCTGAAGTGCAACATATATCACATTCTGCCTTAACTTCTGCAGATGTATTGACATAACAGACAACCTTCCTACCAGGATAATTCTGTTTCCATTCTCTAAGTGCTTGAGGCGTTATCATATCAGCCATTGGACAACCCGCGTTTACATCAGGTATTAGCACAGTTTTATCCTTTGATAATATTGCAGCAGTCTCTGCCATAAAATGAACACCGCAGAAAAGGATCACTTCCTCCCTGACCTGTGCCGCTTTAATACTCAGGTCGAGAGAATCCCCTAAAAAATCGGCTGTTTCCTGGACTTCTCCAATCTGATAGTTATGCACTAAAATCACAGCATTTATCTCTTTCTTTAACTGCATGATCCTTTCGATTTTTTCTTCTTCTTTCAATTATACCCTCATTTTTTTGCTATAAAGCACTCCCTTTACTCCTTAATACCTTTTCTAACTTTCTCTATATTGACAATATCTTTCAATTCCTTATCAATCAAGATTGTATCTTCTCTGGCCATGCCCGTGGAAATGATAGAAATTTTGACTTGGATAAGTTCTTCGATAATCTTAATATAATCAAGAAAAGCTTCAGGAAGCAAAGTAAAATCCGTTACTCCCTTGACAGGCTTCTTCCATCCACGCAATGTTCTATATTGAGGTTTTACTTTTTCCAAAACCCAGCTTTCTGTAGGAAAAGTCTCCAGCATTTCCCCCTTATATTTATAACCCACACAAACCAAAACTTCTTCAAACCCATCCAAAATATCAGGCTTAGTAAGGGCAATTTTTTTTATTCCGCCCAACCTGCAGGAATAGGCAAGAATCACAGCATCAAACCAGCCACAACGCCTGGGGCGGCCGGTCGTAGCTCCAAATTCATTTCCTCTTTCAAGAAGCAATTTGCCCTTCTCATTAAAGATTTCTGTTGGAAACGGCCCCATACCAACACGTGTTGTATAGGCTTTAGTCACTCCTAAAACCCCGTCTATTTTATCAGGACTAACACCCAAACCTGTACATGCTCCTCCTGCTGTCGAATTAGACGAGGTCACAAAAGGATATGTTCCATGGTCAATATCGAGCAGAGTGCCCTGGGCTCCCTCAAAAAGAACAGAATTTCCTTCTTTTATTTTCTTATCCAAAAGAAAAGAAACATCTTTTATGTATTTTACAAGTTTAGAAGCATATTTCAGATATTCATCCAGGACTTTTTTTGGGTCGATTAATGGCATTCCATAATGAGCAAGATAGATGTTTTTTTCTTCAACATTTTGTTCAATTCTCTCTTTAAGCACATTAAAATTTAAAAGATCTCCGGCTCTTATTCCCTGCCGGGCCGCTTTATCCACATAAGCAGGCCCAATACCCCTGCAGGTAGTCCCTATTTTTTTGACTCCTTTTCTCTTCTCGCTGATCTTCTCGACCAAAGAATGGTAAGGAAGGATAATATGAGCATTTTTACTTATGACAATATTATCATCAATCTCAACCCCATATTTTTTTAACTGTGAAATCTCATCCAGAAATTCTCCAGGGCTCAAAACAACTCCATTCCCTATTACACAAAGTTTACTTTTATGTAGAATCCCAGAAGGGATAATGTGAAGTATGATTTTCTTCCCTTTCACATAGACCGTATGTCCAGCATTGTGTCCTCCTTGATAGCGTGCCACTACATCAAATGAGGGGCTTAGAAGGTCAACAATTTTACCTTTACCCTCATCGCCCCATTGAGTACCAAGGACTACCAAATTTGCCATGAAAATCCCTCGAATCGCACAATGATTAATAAGACAAGATTATATTATTATTGATAATAAATTTTATCAGAAATTAATTCCAGAAACAAGGTAGAAATAAATAATCCAGGAGGACGTGGGTTATTCACGAGTCAAGCTTGCTGCAGATGCGAGGCACAGCACATGAAGTTGTGGTCCTTCACCACGAATGGGCTGTAACACAGCAGATGCAGTAAGATCGGCTCGCCTGTAAGGTGAAAATTGCTGATAATAGATTTAGATTATATGATGGTGATAGTATAGAATAAAGTCCTCCTGAGATTTCCATAGAGAGCGGTTATAGCTAGCTTTAATTATTATAATCTATCAGCAATTTTTATGAATATCCCACGTCAAAAGCTTAAGGCAACTTGGCATAAGAAAATATTATCATTCTTCTCGAATTCTTTCTCACGGTTAAAGTCATATTCAAGTTTCAAACGTAAATTATCAAGCATTAAATAAGCCATCCCGACTGCCCAGCGGCTTTTATTTTCTGATATTCCTATTCCAGGATTATCTGCTCCGAAAAATCCTGTTCCGTGAAACTCGTCATTATATTCCAATCGCTGGTAACTAACTACAGGCTGAAGACTTCCCATATTGACGGACAACTGAATAAAATAACCTTCTGCAGTTCCCCTTGAAAACTCAGCCGGATTCTCAATGTTAACTTTTGTATATTCGGACAATATTTGAAAATCTTCTGTCCCCCATGTTAAATCCAAGCCTTGTAAAAACAAGTTTCTGCTATTATCACTATCAAATTTCCCATGATAATAGGAATAAGCCACCTCAAATCCCTGGTCAACAATCCAAGCAATTCTTGCCCCTCTCCCCGTATTCGCATTATTGTCCTTAAACTGCTGCCCTCCATCCAAGCACTGACTTTCTGCAAGCCCATTACCTAAATATAGCGAATAAAAAAAACTGCTGACCTTTCCTTCCAATAAAATCCCTATGTCTCTCCAGCATGGAGGGAAAAACTCTTCAACATTCATAGGAGGAATTATCAACACTGTCTGGTGGGGCCTGTTGAATTGATTGTATTTTCCAAAAGGAACAAGATAAAGCCCCATCTTAAGATTGAAAGCATATGAAGGACTTACTTCAACAAGGGCTTGATTCATTTCAATCCTTGTTCTATCCTGAAGTTTTACCTCAGCAATATAGGCAATTTTCGGAGTTATCTCTCCCGAAAATATGAGGCCTAATTGAGCTTCTTGGAAAGTTCCATCAAAAACATTACTCTGCGACTGGCCCTTTAAAAACTTAAAAGAAAGATAGCCATTTGTTTTAGCATTAACAGAATTTATAACAAATAACGAAAGCGTAATGGTAAAAAATATTTTTCTAATTTTCATGTTTTCTTCTTCCCTGATATTGCTTTCCTTCCTATTCACAAGAAGGACTTTCATTATAATGAAATAATTGCAGGCTTTCAATTAATAATCTTAAACCACACTCGGTCAGCAAATAAAGAAAAACGTAGAAACTGGCTTTGCCCAAAAAAACAAAGATCTTTTCCTTTTTTTCTCTTGATTTACTCGACTTTTTCTTTTATGATTTCTCTTCAAAATGAAGGCCAAAGCTATTATCAGTTTAATTGCAGGATGGTTCATTCCAGGACTAGGCCATGTCATCATAAAAAAATATTGGAGAGGTCTGATCTTTTTTGTCTGCATTTCATCCATGGCAGCCATCGGGCTCTCCATAGGAGGCAAGATTTATTCTTTCCAAACTGAAAATCCCCTGACAATCCTTGCCTTCTTTTCCGATCTAGGCAACGGATTTTTATATTTGCTTTCCAAAATATTCTCTTTTGGATTCGGGAATCTAAAAAATACTACATTTGAATTCGGTACAACTTTTATAGCAGGAGCAGGCCTCCTGAATTATATGTGTGCATTAGATGCCTTTGACATATCTTCAGGAAAAAAGAAATGATATTTAAAAGCCACTTGATTTCCATGGCCTTATACGCAACTTTAGCATGTGTTGTCCTGGCATTAATCCGAAGGGATGAAATAAAAAGCCAGATAAAATATGGTGTTTCTCTATTTCTCATTATGGTTTTTGGATCACTTATTTTCGGATGGTTCATGTCTTTATTTATCTGACAACTACTCCTTTCATCATTTTTTCTTCACTTCTTTGAATCCCAAAATTGATATGTTATAATCCTTTCGAACCTGATGAATCTCCAATCTTATGAAGCAATTTTTATGAATAATTCAGTGTACATGGGTTATTCACGAGTCAAGCTTGCTGCAGATGCAAGGCACAGCACATGAAGTTGTGGTCCTTCACCACGAATGCGCTGTAACGAATCAGATGCAGTAAGATCGGCTCGCCTGTAAGGGAAAGAATGCCGATGATATAGAGGAAAATAAGTGCATGGAAAAAGAATTAAATGTTATGCGGAAGAAAATATCAACGTAACTGGCAGATATAATGGAAAATAAATATTGGTGTCGGCATTCTTTATGAATAACCCAGGAGAACGTGGATTATTCACGAGCCAAGCTTGCTGCAGATGCGAGGCACAGCCCATGAAGTTGTGGTCCTTCACCACGAATGGGCTGTAACGAAGCAGATGCAACAAGATCGGCTCGCCTGTAAGGTAAAAATTGCTGATAATAAATTTAAATTATATTATCGATATGATAGAGGATAAACTAGTTCTGAGGGTTTCATGGAGAACGATCAAATCTAGGTTTAATTGTTATGACTTATCAGCAATTTTTATGAATAACCCAGGTAAAGTGCAATGATAGAACTATATCACATCTGGAAGCAGTACCAAAAGCCTAATTGGGCCCTTTCGGATGTAACATTTCGCATTAATAAGGGAGATTTCTATTTTATCACAGGCCCAAGCGGTTCGGGAAAAACCACGCTTCTTAAAATAATCTTTCGGGAGCTATACCCTACCCAAGGGCAAATTGTTGTTGACAGAAGAAACATACTCCGTATTCCCAACCATAAAATATATCAATTGAGACGAACTACAGGAATCGTTTTCCAGGACTTCCGCCTGCTTTCCAATAAAAAGGTTTTTGATAATGTTGCAATAGTACTTCAGATTCTCGGCCTTCCCCGTAAAGAAATAAGAAGAAAAGTTTTTAATGCCCTGCAGATGGTCAACCTCCATCACAAAATGTGGGAATATCCCTCTCGTTTGTCTTACGGTGAACAGCAAAGAGTGGCTATTGCCAGGGCGGTTGTAAATAATCCTAAAATCATATTAGCCGACGAGCCAACCGGAAACCTTGATACCGAGCTTGCTTTCGAAATTATGAGCTTATTCAAAGAAATCAACAAGAAAGGTTCAACTGTCATCATATGCACTCATGATCGTGAACTGATCCGACACTTTGGCAATAACATCATTTTTCTCTATAAAGGAAAATTGTTGAAAAAGGAGACTCTCTGATTATTCAAAAAACTAAATATTTCTTCAAAGAGACCCTGAATAATCTCTGGCAGTATAAAACCCGCAATTTTTTTTCTGTCACAATCATCTGTTTATCTTTCCTTATCATATCAATCTTTCTTTCTCTATCTAATAATCTTCAATATACCGCCAAGCAGATTTCAAAAGACATGATCGCTGTTCTTTTCTTAGATAAGAACCTGCCAGAAAAGGATATAGAAGCCCTCGAAGAAAAAATTAAAAATTCTACATTGGTCATAAAGACTCAATTTATTAGTTCAAATCAGGCCTTAGAAAAATTTCAAGAGAAATTTCCTGACCTTCAAGGAATCATTGAAAATTTAAAAATTAATCCATTTCCTCCTTCCTTCGAAATTACCCTAAAGGAAGAAAGCATTTCTTCTGATAAAACTTCAAATTTCATCAATAACATGAAAAATACACCTGGAGTTGAAGATATCCAGTTCAACAAAGACTGGATTGAAAGGATGAAATCTCTTAGCAAACTGGTAAAAACTATCGGATTCTTTTTGGGAGGGATATTGGTTCTTGCATCCTTCTTTATTATTTCCAATATCATTAAGTTAAATGTCTTTGCCAGACAGAATGAGATCGAAATTCTACGCTTGTCCGGAGCAACTAATTCTTTTATCAGAATTCCTTTTCTTCTTGAGGGGATTATCTTAGGAATAATAGGAGGAATACTATCATTTATTCTTCTTTTACTGCTGATAGAAATTTTTCCTCTGTATTTAGGCTCATCCCTGGGAGTTATGAGCGATATCATAAAGTTCCGTTATCTTTCATTTTCGCAGGTCATCGCACTCCTTGCAGCAGGTGCAGTAATCGGGTTCTTAGGAAGCCTCAGCTCTCTCTCCCGTTTTCTAAAAACATGACTTATTATGGACAGTTCGGCCTATACTGATTTGACATAGAGATGTTCTTATCTTAAAATTCAAAAAATGGTATCCATTGGGCAAGAACTCCAAAGGGAACGCGAATTAAGAGGGATAACTCTAAAAGAAATTGCTGACTCAACAAAGATAAACTTAAGATTCCTGAGAGCATTAGAAGAAGATCAATTGGATATGCTTCCAGGAGATTTTTTTACCAAGGGCATCATACGCACATATGCCAGTTATATTGGCTTAGATGAAGATGCAGTCATGAATAAATACTATGAAACCATGCAACTTCAGGAACAAACCCTGGAAGAGGAAAACAAACAAGAGAAAATTCGTATAACAACCAATCATAAAATAAAAAATATTATTCATCTTGCAATATTAATATTTCTTATTTTAGTAATTCCTTTATCCCTTTATTTTATATTCCACAAAAAGGAACCCGCCAATATCCCTATACCTCTTCCAACTTATAAAATAGCTCAAAAAGATATAATCCTGCCTCCTCCTGTAAATGAATCAACGGAAGAAGAAAAAGTATTGAATCTCGAAATTTCTTTCCATCAGGAAACCTGGATTCAAGTCTATGCAGACGGCATTGAAAAACTAAAGGGTCTTAAACAGCCTGGAGAAAAATTCAAAACAGTCGCTCTCGAAGAAATACTCTTCAATATAGGAAATGCAGGCGGATTTTCTTATACTATAAACAACAAAAAAGGGAAATCCCTTGGCCGTTCTGGTGCTGTTGTTAAAAATATCAGAATAACCCCAGACAATTTCCAACAATTCCTCGAATAATAATACACAGTAAAACACTAAAACAAATGCTAAAATAAAATAACAATGGAAGAATCAAAGAACAAGGGACCGCGCGTTATCGGTGCTATTATTGTCCTGCTTATCATTCTATTTTTTACTATCGAGTTTTTTATCCGCGAGACTCAACAATTTTCCTCAACTACAGTAACAAATGTCCTCCTTTCTTCTCTACAAATCATCGTTCTTCTTCTTTTTCTTATTCTTCTATTTGTACTTGGCAGAAACTTGGCAAAACTCTATTTGGAAAGAAAAAGAAAGGTTGCAGGTTCTCATTTCAAGACAAGGCTGCTCTTTTTCTTTATTTCATTATCCCTTATTCCAACACTCCTTCTTTTCTTCTTTGCAAGCGACCTGATCAGCAGAAACATCGAGCAGTGGTTCAAGACCCCTATCGATAAAATCCTGAACGATACAAAAGGTCTAGCTGATGGATTCTATCTAAACACAGAAGAAATAACTCTCCATTATGCCAAGCAGCTTGGCAAAGCCATCCAAAAACAAAAACTCATAAACATAGAACAAAGAGCTCCTTTAATGGAATTCGTCAAGGATAAATTGACTGAATATAAGCTCGACGAAATCGGAATTTATTTAAACGATGAAGAATTATTTTCTTACCTAAATCCGGACCTTCCTCTTCGGGACTACCACACTTTAAAGGAAAACATAGTCAAAAGAGCCCAGCTCGGTGAAGAATTCAGTACTATCGAACCGATGGGCACAGGAGAAATGATAAGGCGGGGGCTTTCTTTCAACATCCAGGACAGAGACAATCTCCTGATTGTTACAGGAAAATATCTTCAACAAAATTACGCTCAGAAAATCAACAATATTACTGCCTACGTTCAGAGATACCGCCAGATAAAAATACAGAAAGACCCTGTAAAATCATTGTATCTAATGACGCTAATTTTCATAACGCTTCTCATCATCTTTGCGGCAAGTTGGATAGCATTTCATCTGGCCAAAGGAATTACTGTTCCTATTGAAAAGCTCGCCCAAGCAACCAAAGAAGTTTCTAAAGGAAATTTAAATATTAAGGTTGAGGATCCTGCTTCTGATGAACTGGGAACATTCATTGATTCCTTTAACCAGATGGTATCTGACTTAAATGAGAGCCATCACAATATTGCCCAAAAAACCTCAGAACTGGAATCGAGGAAACAGTACATCGAAACTGTTTTGAATAATATAACCACAGGAGTCATCACCTTGAATGCAGAAGGTATTATTACAACCATTAATCCTTCTGCCCGCGATATGTTGGAATTACAAGAAAAAAACCCCATCGGTAAAAGTTACGAAAAGATCCTTAGCGATTCTAAATATTCAGAAATCCTGGATAATATTAAATACGGAATGAAGAATAAATTCAAATTGTCCGAAAAAGAGATACAAATAAATTTTGGCAACCAGAGCACAATTCTTTCTTTAACCTTATCTCCACTGAGACAATATAACAATAAATTTTCAGGCATAATCATCGTACTTGACAATTTAACTCAACTCATAAAAGCACAAAAAATCGCGGCCTGGAAAGAAGTCGCTCAACGAGTCGCTCATGAAATCAAGAATCCTCTAACTCCAATCCAACTTTCCGCAGAACGAATTATTAAAAATTTAAAAAAGCCAGGGAAAGACCCAAATAAGATCATCAAAGAAGGAGCTAATACTATAGTCAACGAAGCTGGAATCATAAAATCTCTCATCGATGAATTTTCCAACTTTGCCCGAATGCCAAACATCAGGCTTCAATCGGGAAATATACATGAAATAATCACACAAACAATCTCCCTTTTTAAAGGGATATTCACTGATATAGAATTCGAGACTCTTTTCTCTTCGGAGGTTACTTCCATTATACAAATTGACTCCGAACAGATGAGGCGGGTTTTCATCAACCTTCTTGACAATGCTATAGATGCCATGAATAAGAAAGGGAAAATTCAGATCCGCACATCATTTGAGGAAGAAAATCGAGTAGTAAAAATAGAAATTTCTGACTCTGGCCCTGGGATTTCTATTCAAGACAAGGAAAAACTCTTTCTCCCTCATTTTTCAACAAAAAAGAAAGGAACCGGTTTGGGGTTAGCAATAGTTCATCAAATCATAAATGAACATAACGGTTCAATCGAGGTTGAAAGCAATAAACCCTGCGGGGCCAAATTCATCATTCGGATACCAACATGACTACAGCCAAAATTCTTATCATTGATGATGAAGACGGAATTAGGTCCTCATTAAAAGGAATTCTTGAAGACGAAAATTATTTAGTTAAGACAACCAATACAGGAGAAAAAGGCCTCGATATGCTGAAAGGAGAAAATTTCGACTTGATTCTTCTTGACATCTGGCTTCCCGAAATGAATGGAATTGAAGTTTTAGAGAAAATCAAAACTATGGAAGAACACAATCAGGTAATCATGATCACAGGTCATGGTTCTGTAGAGGCCGCTGTAAAAGCTACAAAACTCGGGGCATACGACTTTCTGGAGAAGCCTCTCTCACTGGAAAAAATTGTTTTAACCGTAAAAAACTCATTAAAACAAAAAAGTTTGGAAGAAGAAAATATCCAACTCCGAGAAAAAATAAAGGCAAAATATCAACTCATTGGAAAAAGCCTTCCTATTCAAAAACTTAAGGCTAAAATAGAGACGGTTGCCCCTACTAACAGCCGAGTCCTTATCTATGGTGAAAATGGAAGTGGAAAAGAACTCATTGCCCATTTAATCCATCAGAAAAGTCCACGAAAAAACAAAAGGTTTATTCAGATAAACTGCGCAGCAATTCCTGAAATCCTGATCGACAGCGAACTTTTCGGGTACGTTAAAGGGACCTTCCCAAATGCTGTAAAGGATAAAAAAGGGAAACTTCTGATTGCAGACGGAGGGACTCTTTTCCTGGACGAAATCGGAGGGCTAAGCCTAAAGACTCAGGTTAAACTGGTCAAATTTATAGAAGAGCAAAAATTTGAACCATTAGGCTCAACGGATCTTATATCAGCTGACACAAGAATAATTGCTGCAACAGATAAGAATCTGAGTGACTGCATCGCAGAAGGAAAATTCAGAAAGGATCTCTTCTTTAAACTTAATGTCATTCCAATGGTTCTTCCTCCCTTAAGAGAAAGGAAAGAAGACATTCCTTTATTAATAAACTATTTTCTTAAATATTTCTCAATTGAATCTGGAAAAAAACAAAAGAACATGGATAAAGAAGCTATGGAAGCTTTTATTAACTATGACTGGCCAGGAAATGTGAGTGAACTCATCAACGTGATTGAAAGATTCGTGATAATGATAAAGGAAGACAAAATTAAAACCTCCCATCTATATTTACTCGTTGAACCAAGAGAATCACAATTCATCCCCGGATTAATAGAGGATCAGCCTCTTATGCAGGCAAGAGAACAATTCGAAAGAGTGTATATCCATAAATCTTTAATGAAACACAGCTGGGACCTTACCAAAACAGCTTCAAATCTTAATATTGAAAAAGAACTTCTCTGCGAGAAAATAAAAAATATGAAAATATCATTCCTCGGGTAAACAAACCTATAACCTGACTACTCAGCAAATCAATCTATCAGCATATAAAATGCACTAAGTTATTACCATAAATTATTCATAAAAAATGGAAACCAACCTTGAAAATCACTTTTATTTTCCATTTACTGACTAAAATATTTATGTTATGGTAAAAGGCGAAAATTTAAGGAAAAAATGAAAATTCAAGCACAAAGACTAATAATCAATTCCATACGGAAATTCATAAACATGGGTCTTATTACACGCCTTTGGAACCTTGTAAAAAATATTCATCCGGCAGACATCTCTTCTATCATGACCCACCTTATTTTAAGAGAAAAACTCACTCTCTTTAATACGCTCTACGAAAAACAAAAAGAAAAAGCCGCAGAAATCTTGAGTGAATTAGACCCTGAAGATAGTGCCCAAATATTACAAGCGCTTCCGCTGAAACAGATTTCAGAGTTATTTCAAATGACTCCTTCTGACGATGTTGCTCCTATACTTAAAATTCTTCCAGAGGAGATGCAGAAATCTGTTCTGGAAGCTATGGAAGAGAAACCTTCAGAGGATGTTAAGGGTCTCCTTCACCATGAGGAAGAAACTGCAGGTCGAATCATGTCGCCAGATTTCTACGCCCTAAATCAGGAAACTAAAGTCTCAGATGCCATTACAGCGATGCAGCTTGAAGAGGATGTAGAATCCACTTTCTATTTATATGTTGTAAATAACCAGAATCAATTTGTTGGAGTCGTATCATTAAGACAAGTCTTGTTTTCACGTCCTGATACACCATTAAAAAACATCATGACAAAAGAGGTTATCAGTGTTCACACTGAAACCGATCAAGAAGAAGTCGCGCGAAAGGTTGCAGATTATAATCTTGTTGCTATCCCGGTCATTGATTCCGAAAACAGGCTTGTTGGAGTTGTGACCGTAGATGACGTCATAGACATTATAGACAAGGAAGCCACGGAAGACATGTATAAAATGGTATCTCTGGATACAACAGACCGGATACAAGATACGCCGATTTCTTCTATAAAGAAAAGGCTTCCTTTTCTTTTTATAAGCCTATTTACAGCCTCACTTGCCCCTCTTGTTGTCAACCATTTTAAAGGAACGATTCAACAGGCTATCATTCTTGCTGTTTTTATGCCTCTTGTTGCTGCACTTGGCGGTATTGCCGGAAATCAGACTATTGCTATCATTGTACGCGAAATTGCTATTGGACAGGCTGAGTGGATCTCTGCAAGAAAAGCTCTGTTCAAAGAAGTTTTGGTCGGACTTGGAAATGGTTTGATTCTTGGGTTCACTCTAGCTGTTGTTTCTTATTTAATCATTGGGAACCCCTTTCTCGGCCTCATTTTAGGCCTGTCTATTATCATCAATCTTTTCGTCGCCGCCTTTCTAGGCACTTTAATCCCTTTGTTCTTGAAACTTATCCGGTTGGACCCGGCCCTGGGTTCAGTTAACTTCCTTACGATGTGTACAGACACATTCGGTTTACTTTCATTCCTTACACTAGGAACTATCTTTCTCAAATACATCACTTAATTTTTCCTATGCCTTTAGCTCAATCCGAATCATTTGTCTTAAGAACATTTAATATCGGGGAACAGGACAAACTAGTTGTCTTTTTTTCCAGAGATTTTGGCCTATTCAGAGGAATCGCAAAGGGAGCAAGAAAATTTGCAAACCGCTTTGGAAGCAGCTTAGAACCTATGTCATATGTTAAGGTTTTTTATTATGAAAAAGAGCGGAAAGAATTAGTAACCATCAGCAATTGTGATCTGCTCGAGTCATTCTTCGATATTCAGAAAGACCTGGATATATCTTTGACACTCAGCTATTTTTCTGAACTCATTGAACAATTTTTCCCTGCAAAGTCAAAAGATGACACTCTCTTCCGCCTGCTCCTTTCAACACTTCAAGCATTCAAAACATATACAAATCCGGAGTTTCTAAGTGCATATTTTGAAGTCTGGTTCTTAAAAATAAACGGACTCCTTCCAGATTTCAAAAGATGCAAGAAATGCAGAAATGAAATCACCGATCATGGATGGCTTTCTTTAAACAGGGATGGAATTTTCTGCAACAACTGCGCACGACAAAAAAAAGAAGAAATTAAACCCGAATTGAATGCATTCATCAAATGGGTTAAAAAAAACCCTCCTCCCAGAGATAACAAGATTCCATTCTCAGAACAACAAATAGAATCTGTAAGAAAAATACTGAAATCAATTGTCATCTTTCACATGGAAAGAGAACCAAAATCCTTAAGCTATAAAATAAAGTAATCTAAATTTTTACCTTCTTCCAAATTTGCTTTATGCTTTCTGTTACAGGTGCATCTGAATATTCAACAACAGAAACACCGTTTACCTGAGCCTCGGTTATTATCTTATCATAAGGGATGACTCCAATAAATTCAGCATCGTAATCCTGGCTTAAAAGTTTTATTTTTTCTGTCATCTCAACATTTAAATCATATTTATTCACAACAACCCCACATGGGACACTAAAATGCCTGACAACTTTTAATATGCGATCCAGATCATGTAGGCCTGATACCGTGGGTTCTGTGACAACCAGTGCAAATGCTGCACCTGTTAAAGATGCTATGACCGGACATCCCGTGCCTGGAGACCCATCGACTACAGCTTTGTCATTCTTTATATCCTGGGCAAGCTGCACTTCATTGTTCCTAACCAACGTCACAAGCCGCCCTGAGTTTTCCTGAGCGATTCCTAGTTTTGCATGACTCATGGGCCCATATTTTGTTTCTGAGATAAACCATTCTCCATTCACAGCATCACAAACTCTTACAGCTTCATCTTCACACACAAGAAAGCAGACACCGCATCCTTCACATGCAAGGTCATCAATGAAAAACCTGCGTTTATTATTTGAGACTTCTTCTTTAACTGCTGAAAAACGGCATGCTTCTTTACATTTCCCGCATCCAGTACATTTATCCTGGTCTATTTCAGCAATGACCCCTCCGATAAAATCCCCTCTGTATTTTATTTTGGGGTTCAAAACAAGATGTAAATCCGCTGCATCCACATCGCAATCTGCTATGACCGTTTCCCCTGCCAGGGCTGCAAAACAGGCAGCAATTGAAGTCTTTCCTGTCCCCCCCTTTCCGCTTATGATGACAAGTTCCCTGGGCCTTTTTGCCCCTGGCACACTATGAGGAGCAGCTTTATCAATTTCTTTCTTTGCCTTGCGTTCTTCTTTCTCCTGGCTTATCTGAACAATCCTCTCTCTGCTGGCTAGATTCATAATCTTTAAAGCTATTTTTTCAAACTGTTTCCTGTATTGAGGAAGTTTTTCAACAACAATGTCTCCTACAGAATATACTTCTGCTATATTTCGATCATCAGGAATCTCTCCTATGATTTCCAGTTTTTCACTGCGGCAGTATTCTTTCAAATTCTCATCATAATATTCCGCACGATTTACCAGCACAACAGGTTCCTGTCCGACCTCTCTGGCCATATCTACAGCCAGTTTCAAATCATTGAGTCCAAACGGGGTTGGATCGGTCACAAGAACACACAAATCGACATCCTTTACTGTTTCTACAACAGGACAGGCTGTTCCCGGGGAAGAATCAAGGATATTTATTCCTTCCCTTGCACAGCTTCTCACTCTTTTAACAAGCCTTGGAGACATACCCCCTTCTGCGGTTTCAAGAAGTGCATAGTGAAAATCTATAATACTGCTTTTACCATGTTTTAAAACGCCAATCTTTCTCTCTTTTTCAATAATTGCATCTTCAGGACAGATTATTTTACATGCTCCACAAGCATGGCATAGTTCTCTAAAAAAAAGTATTTTATCTTTTATTACAGCAATAGCATTATAGTGACAAACTTCTGCACATTTGCCGCATAAAATACACTTATCTTCGTCAACTCCGACAGGAGACAAGATCACAACATCCTCCTGCCTGTCGATTCGGGGCTTTAAGAAAAGGTGGCCGTTCGGTTCTTCCACATCACAATCAAGATATGTTACTTTTTCGCCCATTCCCGCCAGAGTAACTGCCAGATTTGTTGCAATAAAAGTCTTGCCTGTTCCTCCTTTTCCGCTCGATATGGCTATTTCCATAAGTACATACCTCCTTTATTCGCTTAGTCGGTCTTTCTTTGTCACTAAGTGTGTTGACCAGATATACGTAAACAAAAGGATAGCAATTTCTAAGAACTTGGTCAAATTATGGCATAATTCCATTAAGCTCACATTCACTACAAAACGACAACCTGCATACCAAAAAGTGAGAATAAATATTAAGTAAAAACGTTTTTCTTTTTTTATTATGAAGAGTTCTGGGAAATAGTTCTGCGGATATTATACTTAATTCCCAATTAAGAATTCCTAGGAAGTATTCAGAACTCTTTCTCTTTTAATTGGACGTTTTGGGGGCCAAAATTCTCAATTAAGGTCATATTTCTGGGAAAATAAGTAATGATCTCATTTGTTTAAAGTTAGCTACACAGGTCTGACCCTATTTAATCAGTGACCCTATTTAATCCTAAAGCATTCCTATGCCTTTCTGGAAATGGCTGCTTTTAGGTCTTTGGGTGCTATTTTCCGGGTTCACAATTGCATTCGTTACAACCAGCTTTGGAGAAAATGAACCCACTGCTGCAAAGATAGGGGGAATAGTCTTTGGGCTGATCTCCCTTATCACAGGATTTGGGCTCTGGCGCCTTCTTTTACTTAAAAGGAAAAAATAATAAAAAATTCTACCTGAGCTTAAAACTGATGGTTACTGTTAAAGTCATAGACAAGATTATCGATCACCTTAAACTGATCTTTAGGAAGATTTTGGCATGTGATTCACTTAACGCTCAGGATAACCTATTCAAAAAGCATCAGCTTTTTGAATCAGTGTTAATCCGTTTGTTATGTCCTGATGTTGCATCCAGATTTAAGATTTATTAAAAACGGTTTTTTATTAGTCAAGGCTTATCAAGGACAGTCGGTGCTGGCAGTGGATTACTGCTGTCGTCACTCATTTTACACCAATGTGGACTTCCCCCAGGAGGAATTGCGATTATGATACTGCCTTGTTTGGGCTGATTCAATTTTGATAGATTGGCTTCATAGCTTCCGTCCGTCGTAAGGATATCGGCGTTGCATTCTTTAAGGGCTATTATGGATGAATCATGTGGAAACATATTCCGTGTTCCCGCCACGGAAGTGCTAAGTTCCTGTTTGGTGGAAATGACGGCCAGATTGGGACTCATTTTTTCATAAACATCCAGTGGGGAACTGTGCATGCTGCCATGGTGTGCGACTTTAATGGTGTGACAGGCTAGATAATTGATCATTTTATTCACCAACGGTTTATGCTTAGCCTGTTTTTCCAATTTGGGAAACTCCTGGGTTATGTGGCTCCAAGAGTCGAATTCCGCATCGCCGGCCAGGATCGCTACTGATTTCCCTGCTTTCCGGATATCCTCCTGGCTCATATTTCCGACATACTCCTTGGATTTGATGGCCAGGACATCTTGACTATGATGTTCGAGCCGTAAAACGATCGAGGCATTATTCATGTCCACCCCATAGGTTGCATACCGATTCCGCAGCAGAATGGATGGGGCCAGAATGGTTATACTAACATTTTCGATATATCTCTCCATCCCGGATGAGACACGGATCGTTCGGGTCGGTTTTGATTTAAGGGTTGTGAGGATCATGCGATATTCGTTCAAATTATGACGGAATCCGCTGTCCCAGAACTCTGTGGGCACGAAATCATTGTCAGTCAGCAGGGAATTTATACCTAGGATATGATCCCTGTGCGGATGGGTAGCACAGATAAATTCTACATGGAACGAATTCCCGGTATGGAGTCTGATATAATTTTTGGTTTTTTGGGCTCTGTAACAGTCAACTATGCCAATAGGGAAGATATTGTCAGCTTTACGCGGAAACCGAATCACAATATTATCCCCAAATCCGACATTAAGAACACTAATGACTAGATCATTGGGTTGGATATTATAATTTGCCATTTTTCTCACCTTTGGCTAAGATCTCGTAATAAAGAGTTTTAGTATTTACTTTGACATCATCATCGATTTGTTTGAATGCTTTTTCGCCGGGACGAATAAAATATCGCTTCACTTTTTTGTCCCCGCTTTGTTCCTCTTTTACTTCAAATGCTCCGGACAAGAAAACCTGGCCTTCTTTAAGGTCCTTCCATGGGAATTGCTTCACTTGCGATTCAGGAATAGACATCAAATCTGTGTAGACACTTTTTTTAGATTCTTTTTCCAGGCTAATCGGCAGAGCCACAATTTCTTCCTCCTCTTGGACAGTATCCCTCCAAAAATCAGGTTCGTCTTTAAACTCTCCTGATTCACCATGTTTTTTCAATTCACAGATTTCAAGACGAATAAGGTCTTCAGAAAGTCGCTCATCTACTGTGATCCTGCGCACTGTAGTGATACTATTTTCTTTGTCCATTTATACCTCCAATTTCATAGATTTCATTGACATAACATATATTATACAACCAATTTACTTGTGCAAATATGACATTTATCGCTTCCTATTGTATTATCCTGATTTAGTAAAACAGGGATTAACATATTGAATATTTACAGTTTTATACTGACCATCATCTTTTTACCGTAAGTGTTCTGCAGCAAATATTGCCGCCTAACCAGATATTATCAAAGCTTATTGTAGTAACTCAAGAAATATTTGAGAATTTCAAAAAACATCATACGTCTTTGTTAATGAATGATTTGATTTGATTAATAGGAAGTCAAATGTCTCGCTATCCTCAATCAGGAGGTAGAGAACATGGGAACAGGGTCAGACCTATGCAAATCACTGATATATTTTAAATTAATTCTTATTTCCATCCTTTTTTATGTCTTAATCGACGGGTTCATCACGGTGGTGAATATTCTGGAATTTATGATAACCGCTGCATTCCCATCCTGATAGATGCTTGACAATCCCTGCCCGGACCATTTTTCTTCTCTCTTAATTGAAAGTTTTGACGGCCCAAAATTCTCGGTTCATCACGGTAATCCGTACTTTAGGTTGACGAGAGAGGGGACATCGCTTAAATTCCTCAATAAGATTTTAGTTTAAAAAAGGAGGAAAAACCGATGTCCCAATTATTATTTTATCATGCCTTAGGCCTTTATGGCTATCATCATTTACGGATGTGAATTAAAGGAGAAGCCATATACCTGTCTATGGTTCGTGCCAAGAAGCACTGTTTTTATTGTAAGTCTTATAAGGTAATCCAAAGAGGTTATTGCTGGAGGAGGTTGCGGACTTTACCCATCGGTTGCAAGCCGGTATATACTGTTATCAAGATGAGGAGATTTTACTGCCGTAACTACCGGCAGACACGATTTGAGAACCTGATGATTGCAGAGAGGAAAAAACATTATACTCACTCTATGGAAAATTATGTGATGGATCTTTGTTCTGTAATGACTGTCCGGGATGTATCCCAGTATATGGGTCTCCACTGGTCCACGGTCAAAGAGATCGATAGCAAACGATTAAAGAGGAACCTACCGAGAGCCAAAGACCTGAGAGAACTGAGATACCTTGGAATTGACGAAGTGAGCGTCCGGCGTGGCCATCGCTATCTGTCGACTATAGTGGATCTTCAAAGCGGGAGAGTGGTCTATGTAGGACAGGGGCGCAGGGTGGAGAGTGTAGCACCGTTTTTTCGCCGCTTGAAGCGTATTGGAGTTCGGCCACGGGCAATAGCTATGGATATGTGGCCGCCTTTTGCCCGAGCTGTAAGACTGTATTATCGGGGTATCCCACTGGTTTACGATGCTTTTCATATCCTGGCTGATTACTTCAGGAAATTAAATGAGATCCGGGTTGAGGAATATAAAAAACTGGAAGGTCAAGCACAGGGGAAAATCATTAAAGGTTCCCGATACCTGCTGCTGAGAGGGCAGGAAAAGCTGTCTCTATCCGCTCAGGAGAAGCTTTCGCAACTCCTGAACATAAACCGCCCCCTGTATATCACCTATGTGCTTAAGGAAGATCTTCGAAGACTCTGGAAACTACCTACCAGAAGCCAGGCCGAGAGGTTCTTCAATGACTGGATCCCCAAAGCTTTCAGCTCAGGGATAATACAGCTTGTCCGTTTCGCCAGAAAGATGCGCAGGTATATAGCCGGTATACTTAACTATTTCTACTTCCCCATCTCCACTGCCAAGGTCGAGGGAATTAATAACCACATCAAGGTTATCAAACGCAGGGCATATGGATACCGTGATCTGAATTACTTTATGCTAAAAATATACAACCTGCATACTAAAAAGTACGGATTATCGTGATGAACCCTTAATTAGACGTTTTAGCAGCCCAAAATTCTCAAATAAGGCCATATTTCCGGGGAAATAAGGAATGATCTCATTTGTTTAGAGTCGGTTGCACAGGTCCGACCCTATTTACAACTCAGGTCCGACCCTATTTACAAACAAGTGTAATCGCTTTTGTCTATGTCAGGATAATAAGCAAGAACATCTCCACAAACAACCTTTTTCCAAAATTGGCCAATTATTCGGGAATGCGGTCGGAATGGCCAATCTTTTGTTCCGTGATTTTTTTCAACAATACTGCGTGCAAATTTATGTAGAGTGAACACTGTAACCTTGCACTTTTGCTCATCAGTTAATTTGTCGTCATTCTTAATATCATTTTGTAAATCCGCAACTAATTTCCGGACAAAACTTGTTACAAATACGGTTGTTGAGAGTCGTTTTGATTCCAATGGTCAATAGGATCTAAAAATAAATAGCTTTAGCCTGTTCCCTGCCCAGAAATAATTAAAGTTTTATCGGCATTGTGTTTCGCAATAGCCGAAGCATTATTATCACGATACCCTCTCCGTTTATCATCATTAAGCGCATCTAATTGGGAGCCGAGCATTTGTATTTCCGATGACGCAAAAGGAGAGCCATTGTTATTGATTAGATGTCGTATTTTCATCTATTTCTTGTTTGAATTTTATACTACCTCAATTTCTTCCGGGGTAAGGCCGTAGAGTTTATGGACTAGAATATAAAACATTTCGATTGTCTATATGTCTTAAAAATTCTTCAATGGTTTTGGGCAGAATGAAAAGATTGTCTTTTTCTTTGACATATTTAATTTGTCTCTGGGAATCTTTAAATATGCTAGGCGCAACAAAATAGCACATTGAATTTTTGCTACTCCTACTAAACTCTTCCAAATGCCTAGCTATAGGCCAAACTTCCATAACTGTTTGCATTCTTCCTTCGGACATAGTTACTTCAATTAAAATTCCGCTAATATCCTCGTAGCACTCAATATCTCCCTTGTTTCCAACGCCGCCGGCAGTTGAGGTTGGCAATCCTTCATCATCATAAGGATAATTGGGCACAACTTTTATATCTGGGAATTTTGATTTAACTGCTAAAGCAACAAGAAACTCCAGTCTTATCGGACTTGAAAGATATTTTAAAATATCATCTTTGCTTAATCTTTTTTGGGATAGGTTAATCATTTCTTCTTTAATATTATCCCAAGAATAAATACCAATCCATTTAGCCAAGAACTTATCGCGTTCATCGGCACTTATTGGCTTACTTTCATATAAAATAAGATTCTCATCAATTTCCGCCATGTACGCAAAGTATTCTTTTTCTGTTTTGTATTTTTCGTATTTAGAATAATTTCTAAGGGCATAATCAACCTTTTTCTGGTCATTTTTATTAATATCAATAAAACGACCACCGCCCCTTAAAGAAATTAACCCAGTTAGCCTCATTTTTCTTATAAACTCGTCGGGGTAATCAACCATGATCGATTTTGGATTGAATTTCTTAAATTTCCCTTCCATGATTTGATTAACACAAATATCAACAATTACTTCCCAGCTTGGATTATACCCATACTTTTCACGTATCTTTTTGATTAACTGATATAATTTCCCCGAATCATTATTTTTCCAAAAAATAACCAATGGCAACTCTAATTTTGAAATGCCGCTTCCATTAAAATCTTTATCTTTATTTAATCTTGAAATCACTTCAAGTAAAAGTATCAACGGAACATTTTCATTTAACACTTTTCTAAACGGGCTGTTGCTTTGATATTTAACAAAAGCATTGAGAAATGCTTGTTGTTCAAATTCCGGATGCTCGTTATCAACAAGTTTTAGACCGACTTCCGAAAACTTAATTTTTTCTCCAATTTTGTAATAAACGAAGCCTAATTCTTTTGCTATCTTAAACCAGGTATCAAACCTAGAAGGCCAGCCTTTATCAAAACCCGCCTCTTTGTGATTTTGAGGGTTATCATTGAGAATTTTTATAACATCATTATCGGACAATGGTTCTTTAACCTTTATTTTATTTTGCACTGACACGCTCAACTTTGTTGGCTTATATAATCCAATTCTTATTATTTCTCCGGCAATTTCTTTAGCTAAATTATTAGTAAGGGTTTGACCTCCATAATTTTTTAGCACTCCTAAAAACCACTTCAATCGTTCTGGATTTCTAAGTGTTGTTGTAAATAATAGAGGTTTGTATTCTGGTTTGTGCTTCTTCATAGTTCTAATAATTAGTAACCAAGACCTCTTGGATTTTCTTTTTTTTGTTATCGTGGTAATTAATATAATTACTCTTTATATTATGCACTTTGTATTTTTTCATCCAATTAATAAGCAAATCGTTTTTATTTCCGTGGTAATGAGTTACGTTTGATAACGCGAATTTAACACCTTTTTTATTTAAGTTATCAATCATATTTAACAAATCGGATTCAAATTTCTGATTCCAAAATTTAGTATATTCGCTTGAGGTTATCAGGTAAGGAGGATCTAAATAAACAAAATCATCTTTGAAATATTCTTTTTCGGAAACAAATTTCCCAAAATCTTTTGGAGTAAATGATATTTTTTTACCGCTTACAAAATCAAAATAGCTATTTAAGGCGTTGACAACATTTTTGTTAAAATCGACATTACCCACAGGAAGATTAAATTTACCTTCACTATTAAATCTCAGCATTCTATTAAAGCCGTAGATAAGCAAAACATACAAAATTAAGGGATGTTTTTTTTTATTTTTATTGATGTTTCCTCTCAATTTTTCATAGCCCTCTTTATTGAATCTAGCAAAATAAGTTTTTTTCCATTTCTTCTTTAGCAAATCTGAAATAATATCTTCTTTATAAGACCTAGATAATTTATATTTGTATATTATCTTTTCAACACTTCTAAAAAACTCACTTGGATTATTTGAACTTTTAACTAAAAACTTATGTATATTGATAAGATTTTTATTTATATCATTTAAATGATATTTTCTTGCCTCAATATTTAGAAATACAGTACCGCCGCCAACAAAAGGCTCGTAAAAGTTATTTATTTCTTTAGGAAATAAATTTTTTATTTGCTTCATTATCTTGTATTTATCCCCGACATAAAACAACGGAGATCTCTTGATTTTGCTATTCATGGTTAAACCTTGGTTACAAACAAATATTCTTTGTGGTTATTAAAATTTGTGTTTCCGGCGTTGAAGTGTCTGTAGTCTTTTTCAAAAACTTTAGTTTTACCTTTCCTTTGTAAGATTTTTTTAATCTCTTGAAGCGTAATTTTATTTCTTGATGAATTGCTTTTGGAATCGTATGTATTGTTATATGAAACAACCAAATACCGAGAATCAATATCTATTACAAGTTCCGCAAGTCTATTCTTTGCATTGCTTCTGCAATAATCACTCATATTTTCTGGATCTGGTTTTAATGCAACTCCATGTAATTTTGGTTTATCCCATTTAGTAAGTGTTTCAAGTACATGATAAAATCGATTATATTGTCTGGAGTTATAGGGCGGATCAATATAAACTACATCGGCCTTTATTTTTTTTACCAAAAGATTGGTATCTTCTCTGAAAATAGATACTTCCTCAATGTTAATAGGATCAATGGGCTTCATGAAAAAATCATCGTTTATATGCTCTTTTTTAAAGTATGCGTCGTAATGTCCAACGGTGTTAGCAATTTTGTCAACCGCATAAAGTAGCGACGCGATAAGCATGTAATATTCTCGGTTCGTTAAGTTGTTTTTATTTTCCTCAATATTTTCTCTGATAAAACCAATAATTTTTGATGAATTATGACCAAAATATTTACCGCCAAAATAGTCAGAAAAATAGTTGTCTTCTAAATCCTCGTAAGAAATATTGTTATATTCTTTGATAATGTTATCTGTTTTATTTTTATCCCATACGCTATTGTCAAAAAAAGCCTGATATATTGCATAATTAGAATAAAGAAAATCGTTTAGTATGATTTTTTTGAAGTGTTTTGCAGCTATGGCTGATACAACGCCAGTTCCCGCAAAAATATCAGCGAAAGAATTTCCTTCACACTCCTTGTTAACAATGGAAAAAATCCATTCAATCAACTTGTGTTTACTTCCGATATATCTGCGGTTGTGTAATTGAAAATGATTTTTTTTAATTTGCGGAATGTAAAAATAACTTTCTTTAATTTTTTCCGCATTTATCTCATAAGCCGGTCTTTCAGTTTCTAGTAAATCAAAAAGGGATTTTTGGACACCGTCAGAAACATAAAGTGTTGTTTTACTGTCTGATGTTTGTATGTCTATAAAAATACTGTGTATATCGCTTTCGCTAACAATAATAAAGTCAATGACATTCACACCCATTATTTTTCCCGCTTCAAGAATTTTATTTATAACTTCTATGTCTTGCTTACTTGGGGTAACATCTCCCGAGGGGTGGTTGTGAAGCAAAACAATACTAGCTGCACGCAACTCAACAGCAGGTCCAAAAATCTCTCTTGGATGAATTATGTTTTTATCTAATATGCCTATTGAGATGACTTCCTTTTTTAATACGGAATTTCTTGCGTTGAGATAAAGACATACTAAATACTCTTTCTTTTTATCCCTAATTTCAGAAGTTAGATAAACAGCATCTTGTGCAGATAAAACGATGTTATCTTTTGGCCCTAATTCTTCATGAAATCTTTTGACTAATGCCAGAGCAGAAACAATCTGCAGAGCTTTGGCTTTTCCAATTCCGGGTATTTCCAAAAGATCATCAACTGTTATATCTAAAAACTTATTTCCAAACTTTCTGATTATCTGTTCAGAAAGTTGTTTAACGTTCTTTCCTTTAATCCCACTACCAATCAAAATAGCCAAAAGCTCGCTTTTTGATAGAGCGTCTGACCCTTTTTCTAAAAATCTTTCGCGAGGTCTATCAATTTTTGGAATGTCTTTTAGCTTCCCCATAGTTATTTAATTAAATCATCAACGCCAACTTCTAACGCTTTGGCGATTTTAGTTAATGTTTCTATTGTCGGGTTTTTATTAACGCCATTTTCTATTTTTACAATGGTATTAAGCGATAAGTCAACAAGCCGATCCACTTTTTAAAGAGAATATCCTTTTTTTAGTCCTTATCTTTTTTAGATTATCTGAAATTTTATTTAACATTTCTATAGTTATTGTTTAACCTTATAGTATAAAGATTATATTCCAATCTTTCTTGTTTTTCTATTATAATGATAAATAATTATTCAAGAAAAGTAAAGAAAATCCTCGAGGGAGTCCCTTTTTGTTGCCCGCGCACGGGAATTGCGGGGCCATGGCAACTATAAATAATAATAGCCCATCGCCTTTTGAAAATATTTTGGCAAAGCCAAAGAGCA
>Ga0315538_1000505_pt1 | contig 24472 bp, 19 predicted proteins | sample SalMarSW160230MG_2_FD_203834 | JGI IMG/M metagenome (GOLD analysis project Ga0315538, IMG submission 203834) | Salt marsh sediment microbial communities from the Plum Island Ecosystem LTER, Massachusetts, United States - Salt Marsh Sediment SW1601-230 ...
TGATACATTGTCAAGAAAAATATTAAAAAAAGAGAAATATTTTTTCGATGGTATGAAAAACCTTAATTTATAATATCTTCAGGAACTTTCGATTTATCTGAAATGACACAATAAAATTCACACAATAGAGTGTCATTCTGAGTAATTTGTTCCATATTGACCCGGGAAGAATCTACAATATCACAATCACACCCTTATTATCTGCCACTTCGAGCACTTTTTATTAATTTCTTGCAAAGCAATTTCATATCCGGAAACACCGAGATTCTTCGCAACCGATAAACTATTGCTCACTCAGAATGACTCGGAATGACATTGTTTAACACAGGATTCAGTATGACATATTTTTCTTTTTTCTTGATTAAAAACGAGAACTGTATTATAATACAATCATGCGAACAGTAGCAGTCGACAGATTTCTTTCCAAACCTGTCAAAAATTTCTTTTTAATAATTCTGGGTAATGGTATCAGGTGGATTTTAAGTTTTTTTGTCACCATATACCTTGCAAGGGTGCTTGGAGCTTCGGGATTCGGAAAAATAAGCTTCGCGTTCTCTATCTTTGCATACGCAGTCCTGTTAAGCGATCTCGGATTGACGGTATTGGGTACAAGAGAGATTGCAAGAAACAAAACAGAAATCCATGAATTAGCCTCAAAAATACTAACTTTAAGACTTATTCTTGCAATCTTCTCATTCATTGCTATACTACTTTTCACCTTGCTTGTCCCATTACAAAAAGACACCAAAGTGCTTCTATTTGTTTATTCCTTCTCGATCTTCTTCTATGCGTTCTATCTCGATTGGCTCTACAGAGGTATGGAGAGAATGGCTAAAATTGCAATCTCAACCGTCATCACACAACTTGTGTATGTTATTCTTATTTTCGCTTTTATCAAATATCCCGAGCATATTTTGAGAATTCCATTTCTCTGGTTTGCAGGCATTGGTGCAGGCTCCATTTTTCTGCTCTCCGTTTTCCTATTCAAGAAGCCTCACTTGACATTCCGCATAGACATATCGCTTCTAAGACTATCTATCCCCGTTGGTATCGCAGCGATAATGAACCAGGTCTATTTTCATTTTGATCTCATCACTATAGGTCTACTGAAAACCGAAACCGACGTCGGGCTTTACAATGCAGGATTCAAACTTTTAACCTTCCTACTCACGATTGATACTGCATTTGCCTGGATTTACCTTCCGATGGTTTCGCGGTTTTTTACCGAATCCAGGGAAAAACTCAATACTCTTGTTTTTACCGGTGCAAAACTCATTTTAATCCTCGTAATACCACTTGCATTTGGAGGTACCGTACTGGGAACAAGGGTTATTGGTCTTTTGTACGGAGAAAAATTTCTCGCTGCTTCTTCAGCTTTCAAGATACTCATCTGGGCTATACCTTTGACAAGCATTCAATCTATTTTTGCTTTCGGACTTCTTGGCTGCAACATGGAAAAGAAATATTCTTATGGAATGGTCATTGGCACAGCTATAAATATTGGCTTAAATCTCATTCTCATTCCTGTTTTCGGCATCAGAGGTGCGGCAATTGCAACCATCATCTCGGAGGTAGTTATGCTCGGTGCCATGTTTCTTTGGTTTAAAGAGATTCTATTCGTCCCCTTGCATAAATACCTTATTAAGCCCTCAGTGGCAACGCTCATTATGCTAATACTTATGTTTCTTTTGTGGAAGGTTCCTACAATTTGCCTTATAATTGTCTCTATCCTTGCATATACCGTTGTTATTTTATTGGTGAAAGGTATTACAAAACAGGATTTGAAACTCCTGAAAGGAAGATATGATTCCCTGCATTGAGATAATTAAAGGAAAACCAGGCTGGATTAAGATTCTCACCCAGGAAGGAATCCCATTTAGAATATTTACTCCTGGAGATAATCCACCCGTGTTGATTGTGGACACACTAACTAACGACGCGGATATTATGGACTATCTGAGAGAAGGTGGTACCATTATTACGAGTTTACAATCGGCAGGGAAGTTGCTCGGAAAAACTTCCAGAAGAACTAAAATAAAATATATTATCCCCGATAGTTCCGAATTTTTCAGAAATGTTGGCATCATCGACGTATACGACAGCGGTTTTGTATTACAGGGAAATGGTTTTGGAAGAATAAATAACAACGTTCCTGCCATACACGAACTTTCATACAATAAGGGTATTTGTATAGGCATTCCCTTCGATGTCGATTCTCTTATGTGCGACAAAAGAAGTATGATGAAATTTTTCTGCTCTCAAACTGGAAAATTCCCAACCGAAACCGTTTCGACTACCTCAAAAGCGGAGATTAGGAAACTTATAGTGAATATTATTCGCTACCTTTTCAAGAAGAAGAATTTCTACTATATTAACAAATGGTATTACCCAGGCGAAAAGCAAAGCGCATTCACATTCAGGATTGATACCGATGCATCAGGATTTGATGGAATTCTTAAGACTTTTGCAATAGCACGGAAAGCAAACGTTAACTTCACATTTTTCATTGACTTCTCGAATATTAATATTGAAAATACCATCCAGAGGTTCAAGGAATTAAGGAATCAGGAACTCGCCGTTCACTGTTTCGAACACAAAATCTCGAAAGATCCTGTTCTTAACCGCAAAAATTTCTCCAGGGCCAGAAGAGCGCTTTTCAGTGTTGGATTTGGAGCAACTGGTATTGCCATTCCATATGGCATATGGAATAATACGCTCGGCATTCTCCTGGATGAACTTGGCTTTAAATATTCTTCCGAGTTCTCCCTGTCATACGACGATTTACCTTTTTTCCCGCTAATTGACAATAAATTCTCCAGAGTACTTCAAATTCCCGTTCACCCTATTTCTCCGGGTAGTTTACTATACTCCAAATTTACCACCGATGAAATTGACCACTATTTTAAAAATATTATTCAAAAAAAGCTTGAATCCAACGAACCACTCTTCTTCTATGGACACAGCAAGGTGCTTTCGAGCGAACCTACCATTTTGAAAAACATTTTACACACAATAGAAGAGAAGCAGAATATCTGGAAAGGAACATATATTGAGTTCTATAATTGGTGGATCCAAAGAAACAAGCAGCATCTTGAGATGACAATCGATGGAGATATGCTTAAGATCAAAGGTGTAGACAAAAAAACGGGATTGTCTTTACAGATCATAGCACCATCGGCTAAGAAAGCGGTAGTCTGCGCAAGCGATGAAATTAATTTGAAGGAACTCGACTTTTCTCAGGTGCCCAAAATAGAACCTTTCAATAGGAATGAATTGAGAACAAAGAAAAGAGCATTAAAACTCAGATTTAAGGAGATTGAAAATTGGATAAAAAGATGAAAATTCTTTACGGAGCACATCCTGCAGTGGCAATTAAAAAAGGCGGGCTTTACATACAACTTATGAAAACGAAATCCTATATGGAAAACTTGGGCTTCGAGATAGAATTGTTTAATCCCTGGAAGTGTCCCGATGCAAAGTCTTACGATTTCTTTCATCTCTTCGGAGCAAATTTTTCAACCAATATCATTGCGACTGAAATAGTGGGATGTGGAATTCCTCTTATTGTTACCCCTGTTTACTTCTCAAAACACTCTTCTTTTCAACTCAGGCATATTAACAGGATAAATACAATTCTTTTTAAACTCTTTAAGATTTCAACACCACATATATATACCGAAGAGATTCTTGCTTCCGCAAATCGAATCTTGCCCAATACGGAAATGGAAAAAAACCTTATCGTAAAAGCTTTTTGTATCCCGGAAAGAAATGTTTCCGTAATCCATAACGCTGTTGAAAAAAGATTCGCTCAAGCATCGCCTGATAAATTTATAGACGAATTTGGTCTTAAGGATTTTATCCTGTACGTTGGATATATAGGATATGGAAGAAAAAATACGTTGTATCTTATCCGTGCATTGAAATCATTGGATGTTCGGGCAGTTTTCATTGGTCCTGTCGTTAAGACACCGTATGGGAAATTGTGTATGAAGGAGATAAGCAAAAATAGAAACATAAAAGTACTTGAAGCGTTAAGGCATAATTCACCTTTGCTTGAATCTGCTTATGCCGCCTGCGACACATTCGTTCTTCCCTCTTTATTCGAAACGCCCGGGATTTCTGCCCTTGAAGCAGGGCTTGCTGGAGCCAAGATTGTTATCACCAAATACGGTGGCACAACCGAATATTTCAGAGGTGAAGCAAAATATGTCGAGCCAAAAAGTGTAAAATCGATAAGAAATGGAATCATTGAATCTTTATCAAAGAAGAAAACCGCATCCCTAAAGAACTATATCTTAAAGAATTATATCTGGGAAAATATAGCGAAAAAAATAGAAAAGGTATATCTTTCGTTTAAGTAGACTTCGAAACTACTAAGGGACAGAGTTAATTTACATTTCTTTACATTTCATATTACCTCACTCTTAAAAGCTTATGTGTCAATGTTGTGCTTCTTGCCTTCAGCTGACAAAAATAGATACCCGATGGAAGAATATTTCCATTTTTATCCTTTCCATCCCAGGATATAGAAACGGGAAATTGGAAATTAGAAATTAAGAAATTCTTCACAACGCGTCCGCTCACATCGTAGATTTTTAACTCAATGTCTCCTGCTTGTGCTCCTGTGCTCTTGTGCACTTGTGCGCTGGTAGTGGTGAATATTATGGTGGTAGAAGTGGAAAATGGATTCGGAGAAATCCTCAAGAAAGGTTTCCGGACTACCATTTTCTGATGCCCTTCTTCGATACTCACACCCGTATTAAACAAAATTGACACATTGTCTGAGTCAAAATTAGCACAGGATATATCGAGGTCACCGTCAAGGTCAAAGTCAGCGTTCTTGATTCCCCATGGTTTGTTTCCAACCTGATACTTTGAAAGATTTGCATAAGTTCCATTCCCATTATTGAGTATGACGGCAACACTATCCGCTCCATTAACACTAACAGAAAGATCGATATCACCATCACCGTCATAATCACCGCCTATAATGCGTCTCGTGTATGACCCTGTATTATAACCCGCGGCGCTTCCGAATGTACCATTACCATTATTCAGCAAAACCTGAACATTGCTTCCTGCGTAACTGGCAGTAGCGATATCAGCATATCCGTCTCCATTAAAGTCGTTTACATAAAGTCCATTCGGATTACTTGTCGTCGCATTGACTCCAAGGGTTGGGAAGTTACCTTCTCCATCGTTATATAATACCGATATACTACTCGCATTATCGGAAACCACAATATCTATATCACCATCGTTCTCGACATCTGCTGCAGCGAGACCACGCGTATGGAATCCCGTCGAGTATGCATGGGGGCCGGAGAAATTACCATTCCCGTTATTAAGCATAACCAGAACACAGGGATAAGAACCCCACGAATCACCCATAACCAGGTCAATATCACCATCGAGATCAAAATCTCCTCCTGATATATCCTGACCAAGGACTGCAGGTGCATACGATGCATAAAGCGAGAAGACGCCGCTCCCATTGTTTTTCATAATTACAAGATGTGACGTACCAGGTTCATTATGAGCCGTTGCCATATCGATATCTCCGTCTCCGTCGAGATCGGCTCCAAAAACGGACAGTGGGTCTGCAGCACCGAGTGAATACGAAGATGGAGCTCCGAATGTCCCGTTGCCGTTGTTTAGAAGCACACATAATGCGCCTGGGTTCGGATAATTACTTAAGACCGTTACGACATCAATATCTCCATCAAGATCAAGATCCGCTGTAAACATTCCGCGCGGTTCTGTGCCAGCAGTGTAATTATTTGCTGTACCGAACGTTCCGCTTGAAGGAGTGGTAACTTCAGCAGTAAAGTTCCAGGAGAAACCGTTAAGGTAAACACCGGTTGTAGCCTGGACATCTTTTGTGAGAAGAGCGGTTACCATCTCACCGTCAATAAAGTCTAAATCTGGATCGATTGTCGCAGTTATTGTGCCACTATTATAGGTAACTACACCCGGATGTGGTCCTGTCTGTGTACCATATAAAAGGAAAGTGGAAGAGTCGATTGAAGAACCATTCAAGTCCATATTAAATGTAGAAGAAATGTCACCCGACTTCAAAACATCGAGCTCGAACTGAACAGGATTTGTCGAAATAACAAGTAGTTCGTTTTCATTCAGAAGTATGGAAACATTATTATCATTGTAGTCTGCAGTACACAGGTCGATATCACCATCACCGTCAAAATCACCACCAGCCAGCGAACGCGGATTGTTGCCGCACGAGTAGTTGTTTGCCGAAGCAAACGAACCGTCACCGTTACCGAGCAGCACGGAAATGTTATCAGAACCTTCATTCGCCGTTACAAGATCAAAATAACCATCTCCGTCGAAATCGGATGTAACTATCGAATAAGGAGTCGCACCTACAGTGTAGTTAACGGCTGAACCAAAGCTCCCATCACCATTCCCTGTAAGACGAGAAACATTATTGGACCCTCCATTTGCAACCCCTAAATCAAGGTCACCATTTCCGTCAAAATCACCTGTACATACCGCGTAAGGAACACTCCCGCAAGAATAGTTTGTAGATGAAGCGAAACTACCATCACCATTGCCTAAAAGTACGGAGACACTATTGGCTCCTCCGTTCGCTGTCACGAGGTCAAAAATACCATCATTATCAAAATCACCTGCGCAAACTGAGTAGGGAGAAATACCGACAGAAAAATCTGTCGCTGTTCCGAAACTGCCATCCCCATTCCCAAGCAGTACCGAAACATCATTGGAATTTGCGTTAGCGACCGCAAGGTCAATAAAACCATCGAAATTAAAATCACCACAACGAAGCGCATTGGGAAGACTACCCGCTGAGTAGTTGGTTGCTGAACCAAAACCACCAGAACCATTACCTAAAAGTATCGATACATTATTGGAGCCACCATTTGCTACCGCCAAATCCAGGTTTCCATCTCCATCAAAATTACCACTGCAAATTGCGTATGGAGTGGTGCCTGCAGAGAAGTTCGATGCCGAGCCAAAAGAACCATCACCGTTTCCAAGAAAAACGGAGATGTTGTTAGAATTTTCATTAGCTACGGTAATATCAAGATACCCATCATCGTTAAAATCAGCAATCATTGCCGAATTAGGTCCACTGGCAGCAGCATAGGCAGTCAGCAGAGTATAAAAACCTGAACCATCCTCAACCAGAGATGTAAATTGCCAGACAAATCCCTTCAGCGAATCTCCGAAAAGAGATTGAACATCATGTGTCAGCACTGAAGTCACCACTTCTCCATAACCAAAATTATCTACAGGATCAAGCGTTACCATTTTTCCAGCACTATCATACGTTATTGTTCCTGCATAAAAACCTGTAAAACATCCACTGAGACGAAACGAAAGCGATGTGAAAGTCAACGGATCCATATCCATATTAAAAACAGCAGAAACATCTGTACCATAGGGTACGTTGCATTCATTCTGTGAAGGACTCATAAGACTAACCTGAGGTATGTTTACGGCTGCGTCGGGTCCACCGTAAGCTCCCATATCGTTCCGTGTTCCATCTGGATCGTTATATGCTGGATCCGGGTTACCAGAATCGATACAGGGAGAACCACCTTGCAGATGAAAATCATTATTTGGCTCGTTCACATACAGAGGATTCGCAGAAATATCCCCCGGACCAGCAGAGCAGTTGTAGTAGTTTTGAACATTGCCCCATACATCGTTGTATGAAAAATCGGTAGGAACACTTGAATTAACACAACCCATCCCAATATTCGAGTTTCCTGTCACGATGTTATTCATAATGACAGGCTTGTATCCTCCACTGTCATATATTCCATTGTTATTATTTGCAATCGTATTGTTAATCACATCTGGGTCTGAACTTATGGATATGCCTGTATAAGTGTTATCTATGACGACATTGTTATGAATGTATGGATTCGAACCATTCCATGTTGCAATACCGGAACTGTTGACTTCTACCCTATTATTGCAGATTTCCGGGGAGGCACTCATATTACAAAAGATCCCACCTCCTCCTGGCATACCGCCATAATTTGCACCAGTAACAGTAAATCCCTGAAATTTTGTATTGTTAGTTATACTTACACCTATAGCAGTTACCACATCGCCTTGGTCTCCCCCACCATCGATTATTGAAAGTCCCTCCCCTGCTCCGATTACGTCTACATCTGCTTTCAGGGTTATCTCTTCGACGTAAGTTCCAGGCGCAACCATAACTATATCCCCCGCGCTAGCAGCATCTATTCCCTGCTGTATCGTTGGATAATCTCCGGGGACATAAATTATGTCAGCAGACATATATCCAGCAAAAAACAGGATTACAAAGAAAAATATGCTTTTCCGCATCTCTATCTCCTTTTTTATTGTTTTCCAAATTTATCAGAGAATTAAAAGAAAGTCAATATCATTGTTTGATATCTATTGTCATTCTGAGTAATGCGTTTTGTATTGACCACGGAAAAATCTGACATTAATCTCCAGTGAATTCCCCTTTATCAAACATCCTCCCACGCACAAGCCACCTACGCCAAGGCTTCAGCACATTTTAGTTCTTCGATTAATTTATCTTATCCAGTCCCTCTTGAATCCCAATACGGAACAACCTACCGAAGTTTGACGGGTCGAGTGAATATACAATGGCAAGACAGGTGATGAAAATAATCACTGCTAACCATTTGGTGTAACGTCCTCGTGTTCTGACGAAAAGTATAATCGACAGGATTGCCATCACAGCAGGACCGACGACCTTTATATCTCCTAAAGGCACTCTATATCCTCCAACATACTTTTCGGTTTCGCCCAAAAATGTTGCTAAGTTAAAACTCACATTTGCAACAACCAAGATAATCTCCACAATAAAAACAGCAAGCAGAACCCAGGCAGCCCATTTGGTAGATTTACCTTCAGTTCGATAGACCTCATAGATTACTGCTGGTAACAAGAAAAGTATTGCTACAATAGGTTTCAGTGTCAAAAGACCAATAATTATACCTATCGCTGCAATAATGGTTAAGACGGCACAAATCAGTGTCGCATGTTTATAAGCTTTAGCCATATTTCTCCTCCTTTTATAAATCTCCCTTTCATAAAGCATATCTCTCCAATAAGTCCCCCCCCCTAAAACCTAAATCCTCTCAAAATGTGATACACCCCACGCGTGACATTTTGGACATCCAACCGGTTCTCCAATCTCCGCATCTCCAAAATGCCTAAATTCTACCCAATCAGGCATCCCTGATTTATATTCAGCTTCTACTTCATTCGTAGCAACACAGTAAGTGTAGTCTGTAAATTGAAAGACAAATTCATTCCCTGCATAACCACAACTTAAGCATCTGTAATTCGCCATTTTTTCACTCCATTATTTATTATTAGGTCTTTTTATGTGACCGTTTATTTTATACTCATCATAACATTCAAAAACACACTTGCAAAAAGCAATCATTCTTTTATCACAACATGCAACAGCTTGTCTGTAAATTTTAATAAAGTAATTCTTACCCGCTTCTGTTTGTGAGTAATTTTTCTTCATCAAGTTATGTTCCATGCATAGCGTTTCTCCATTCTCGACAGTATTAGTTCCTCCTTTGTCTTTGGGAATTCTATGGTCAGCACATATTTCAATACCGTCTTTTTTGCCACGACCACAAAGCACACATTTATAATTATCTCGTTTAAAGATTTCCTCCTTGTCTTTCTCAGAAAACTCCCATAATTTAACTTCCTTAACATAAGTTGGGTCGTATCTATACACTCCCTTTTTCACCTTTATTAATTTTCCCTCCTGATGAAACTTTCGAATTTGCCTCCAAGTATCACGAGGTTTACGCCCGTACAATTTAAGATATTGCTTCTCGACCCAGTCCACTACAGGTCCATGATGCAAATCTTTATTAGGATGTTTCTTAAAATATTGCATTACTAAGTCAGCAATACTCTTACCCATATTGTTATACCTCCTTGCCTAAATCAAATTCAAGCTGGTTGATTTGTACCTCTGTTTTAAACCTTTTTTCGGATAATTTACAGTAATTTTTTTCAATATCAACTCCTATTCCTTTCCGCTTATTTTGACCGCACGCTACCAGAGTAGAGCCACTTCCCAGAAATGGATCAAGTATTGTGTCTCCGACAAAACTAAATAATTTCATACATCTTCGGGGTAATTCTACAGGAAAAGGTGCCGGATGCCCAATTCTCTTTTTACTTTCGCCTGAAAAATTCCATACTCCATTTGTCCATTCCATAAACTCTTTTTTGCTAATATCTGATTTTCTACTTCCACTAATTTTCTTCCACTGATTTTTGTAAAGAATAACAATAACTTCGACTGGCGCAATAACATAGGGTGCTGAAGCTGAAAGCCATGAACCCCAAGCAGTTCTTCTTGAAATATTACCCTCATTCCAAATAATGGTTGAATGATATTTCCACCCCACATGCTTTGCTATTGTTGTAATGTCTGCACACACGCTCTGTTGCCCACCCTTGTTTTTATCAAGGGGTATGTTTAAACAAAATCTTCCGTCATCCTTTATCAGTTTATAACATTTCCCGAGCCACCTTTTTGTAAAAATCAAATAGTCATTGTAAGACATTGTATCATCATGAGAATTATACTTTATTCCTACATTATATGGCGGAGAAGTAATAATTAAATCGATCGTTTTTTCTTTTATACAATCTATTTCTAAAATATCGGCAGTGTAAATTCTTATCGTTTCATTTTGGAAAGAAGTTTCTCCCTTAACTGTAGTTTTATATTGAGTGGATTTTTCAGCTATTAAGCTGTTTTTAAAGTTCCGGCGTTTTTGCATACATTTTTCAAGTTCCTTCTGGTTGAATCTTCTTCGCCCTCCTGATTTTTTTGTAGGAGAAAGCAAACCACGTTTTTCCAATCGATAGATTGTAGATGGACTTACTCCAAGATATTCTGCTGCTTCTTTTGTTGTATATACAGCTTTATCTTCCATAATTATTTCTCCAAGGTTTTTTAGTTTTTACGAGTTCTATTAATTCAAACATTATTCTTTTAGATTTATACCCTACAAAAGACCATTCCTTATCCATCTTTTTTCTATCGAAAAGATGTAGAATTTCTTCAGGGGAGTCTATTTGCTTCTTGGCTGTTTTCATATTAGCATTTATAGAATACTTGTTTTTAAAAAATCTTCAATGCAATATTTATACCAAAAAAAAAGAGGGAAGTCAATATCTATTCTCAAGGTCTCTGACAAAATACACAGACTTCTTCCTCTATAGTTCAGATAATGCTTTTAGAATTGCTGACTGGGTTTTATATTTATCACACAAGGTGCGGAACTCATCTCGATTAAGAATTTTACTGACATAAACCTCAGCGCTTACCGGGTAGGTAAGCCACTGTGTTGTACTGTGGAATTCAAGCTTTGCCTTTGCTGGATTGCCCTTTTTATCAGTAATAGTAGCTTGTGGGGATTGCTTAAACCAGATACGAAGTGGCTTTACAGCATAACCCATAACTACCCAGACCTTGGTCTTACGCCGCTCAATATCATAAAATACTGGAACCATCATCCGAACATCAGAACCGACGTCGGGATCATCAGTGTATTCTAACAACCATTTCTTTGCAAAGGATCTGGTTTTTTCAAAATCAAGACGGTCGAGTTCATCCTTATTGAGTTCTGGTAGCATCCCGATTTCTTTTGAAGTTAAGAGGTAAGTACCATAAAGTAAATTTTCCATATCCAATAATTCTTCATACAATGGTTTTTCTACCTTTCCGTAAGGTGTGGGTCGTATTGAAGCGAGTAAATCATCTTTACCAATTGTAGATTCCAATAACTCACGCACAAAGCTGTATGCTCGTGCACGACGCAGATAGAATGTTGCCAAAGGTTCAAGCGATAGTTCTGGACATATATCGATAACAGGTATTTTCTCCTCAAATGGCGGAGCAGCACCAGCTTTGGGAACCTCTAATTGTTTAATATGTGTTTCTCTGGTCAAAGCTATGAGTGCTTTGAAAAGCCCAATAAGTTCCTCTTTATATTTCTCACCAAGGTGTAATCTTTCCGCTTCAGGCATACTATCAGGTATTACAAGTGGTTCAAGAGCAAAAACCTGGTAGTCATACCAACCTGAGGAAGACTCTGGAGTGAGATCAATCTCCCCTGCCTGGATTCGCTTAATAAGTTCATCTATAAGATTAAAACCTTCTGGTATAGAACGATTACCATACAATTTTTTTACCAGCTCGGTTTCATGAGAAGAAGAAGGTGGGATAAAACAACATGAGTCTTTAGAAACAGGATCTTCCGATACACTAATAAGACTCTTTTCGGTAAAAGGGTTGGTAAGTTTTGATATCAGGTCAATATAGGTTCTGTAGGATTGTTCTTCAGATGACAATCCTGCTGCCAGTGTACTTGCCCTTTCCCACCCGAACTTTTCCTGCAACAGTCTATCCTGTTGGAAGATCTGGGATAGTTCTTTTGACCAGGTATAGAAACCAATTGGTTTTGAGCGAAGTTTATCCGCGAGAAAACCTGATTTAATCTTTTCAGCTATTTCTTTAACAGTCTTATTTTCTTCTTCATCGATACCACCAAGGAGCATTGCAGCATAAAGGAAACCACGACAGTAATCCAGACTTTCTTTCTTCATCTCCGCTTCTTTCTCAAGCTTGCCGAGTTCTGTAAGTAGATTCTGAAGCATTTCGCGCTTCCCGGTAAACTCTTTCGTACCATTCTGTGTAAGGTGTTCGACAGCCGCTAAAAGACCATCATCAAACTGTTTCGCCTTAGCAGCTATGACTGAAGCTGAGACAAGACTTATATTCTTGGGGATACTGGAGAGGGTGGGATAGAGAGAAGCTTCAACTGTCTCAGTTTCTCTTTCCTCACTATACCTCTCTTCTCTTTCTTCCAGAATAGTTAGACCGAGCACCTGGGTAGAAAGATCTAATTCTACTACCAAGTCCTCTGCAAACACTTTTCTTATCATGGCTTGCTTTTCAGACCAGAATTTTTCACTCTTACAAGAAGCTATTGTAACTATTACCAACAAAAATAATATGAATTTCATTTTTCCTCCTCTTGTACCTACTCAATACTCCTCGCTATTTTCTCCCTACACTATAGATGGGTAACTGTTCTCTCAAGAGTTCATAGAGTTTTATATTTTCGGATTTACTCTCATTGACCTTCTGCAACCCAATACATAGTTCTCCAAATGTCAATACCTTTTTAATCGTCTTCCATTGTTCTGTTTCATCTTTAACACGATTTATATTCTCTATTACCTTATTCACCTCAGCTCTTATCGTGGAATCCTCGGAAGGTATGGCTTTGACCTTATCTTTGTTGCCTCTATACTTATTTAAATTTTCATGCCTTAAGGTTTTCTTTCTATGGTCAATCAATTCTTCTTTTAGTGAAGCAATCAAATCCATCCCCCCATTTGCTACAATCGTTCTACTCATTGCTGTGGTCATCTGCTCCCTAATTACCTCCCACAGTAATTTTCCTTCCATATTCCCTTTTAATCGAGCCATTGCGAGAGAAACAGAAAGAATTGCATTCATTCCGAGATTACCCTTTCTCTGCATTATATGTATAACTTCTTCCCTGGAAGCATTTGAATCCAATGTTCCTCTTTCAATCGCCAGCTCTTTTTCCTGCTCCAACAACGTCCTGTCTAATTCAACCAGTTCTCCGAGTTCCGAGATCTTTTTACCGCGAAAGGATTTTGAGATAAAATTTCGGACATTATCCACAGCATTAAGACAACCCTTTCCTCCGTACCGACACGAACGTTGCCATACTTCTAATAACTTTTTGTCATTTTTTTCGACAATTTTATTGTTATCTACTCTCCTCTTAAAACAGTATGTTTTATCATCCTGAATTTCAAACAAACCCCCGTATTTTTTAGCAATAGGTGAATTAGCTGGAATGATACTATCGATAAGATGAATCGCCTCATCAGTTCCTGCAGATGTACCAAGCGGAGTAGCACCTTCAAATGTGAAAAGTCTAGAGTACTTATCACTTCCCTCAATGCCAACCTTAACCTCAACAGCAACAGTGGGGATACCTGCATTGGTTGATGCCTCCCGAGCAACAATCTCCGTTATGGTCAGATTATTCGTAAATTTTCTAGCTAATGCTTCTTCTTCAGGTTCAGATTTTTTATTCTTTTTCTCAGCAGACTTTTGCATAATTTCTCTCATCACTCTTACAATGGCCTCATACTTATATAATCTCTCTGAGTTTGAGCCACCTCCTGCTTTCAAACCCAATGAGTTCGCAGCAAGAGCCACCTGTGCCTCGAAATCCTCGATCGGGGATTTAGAGCGGTGAGAAACCACGATCTCAAGATTCTTCCCTATTGCGGTAAGAAGAGCAAGAACTCCTTCGGTAACTGTGCCAATTTGATTGAGTTTAATTAATGCAGTGTTTATTAGTCCCTTATCTGCTTTTTCTTCGATCGAAGAATCCTTTGTCGTTATGTTATCATCTCCAGTGATATGAATCTTATCGCCCAGTTTCTCCATTATCAGTTTCCATCCCTCATCATCATCCTCTGCAAAACCATCCTCAATTGCTACAATTGGCAGGTCATCATCTTCGATTGCTTTCCTGTAAATCTCTAACAGATTATCCCGCGATAGAACAGGCTGGTTCTCGTCCCTCCATGCTTCGTACATTCCTATTTCCTTCCTTACCCCCATCGTCTCCCTGTATGCGTTTTCAAGTTCACTCGCTGCCGGGTCAAGCGCCATCACTACATCCTTGCCAGGAATATATCCACAATCCTTAATAGCCTGTTTCTGCATACGCCATAATCTTTCAACCGGCAAGGTATCACCTGCTCCTTTTTGTATGTAAGCAGCAATACCTCCTTCAGTCCCTATTCCCTTTACCGTACAACCCTCTGAATTCTCAATAATCTCTTTTAACCTGTTCTGAAGTGTAACTGTCATCTCCTGAGCCTCCTCATAGTTGCTTGCACTCAAGGGAATAAACATACTTTCCTGAAGACTGATATTGCTCTCGGGAAACTCTTTTTCGGTATGACGCCCTCCCATACCGCAGTTCCTGAATTCCCAAGGAACAAGGATTTCATGTTTCCCTTCAAGAATTATCTTCTGCATCCTTGTCCAGATCATCATTCCTTTCACACCCTTAACCTTCTCCACCCATGTTTTTGCCCCTTTTTCCCCAATAACTTCTGTCTTTTTTGCGGAGCTTCCTGCCTTCGCTTCCCTTCTTCTGAATTCCCTGTACTTTCCTGTGTCCGCAAGGAGAAAATCGAGAAGCCCCACAAAACCAACGCCCAGGAGCAATCTTCCAGTATAAACAGTAATCCTGATATTATAAATAAGTCCTATGCTTAAAAGAATGATTGCAGCGGGTAAAGCAATAATTGCCAGTTTTTGACTCGCTGATGGTCCAGCTGCTGAAACTGCCAGATTGTAAGGTGCATCAGGATGATACTCTAATCCTGTTCTCCTCACACCTTTAAGTTTGCCAAAAGGAATCTTCAAGAATATGGATAAATACCAGAAACCCCTTTTAAACAAAGATTGATTTAGTTTCTTTTGAGCATCTGGAAGCAAAGAAGCATTCAATGCATTCAATCTAATCGCTTTCAAGTAATGACCCATTTCATGCACAGCAACCCCTGTATGAAAACTTACATACCAGAAGATAAGAGAAACCAATGTTTCCCTCGATGTAAACATAAATTTCAGAACCTCTCCTTTGTTGCTAACAAAACCTGGGACCGATAAAACAGATGAGATAAATGCAACGTGAAAAGACACCAAGATATGGTTTGCAATCACCCAACCCTTGTTTAGTGCCGCTGTGACCTCAATTGCTCCGTTACTCTTATTACTCCTCATACACAGTTCCTTTCCTTTAAGCCTCCCTTACGCTCTTGTTTAAAGAGGAAATACATCCATCATCTTTCTTGATTATCATAAAGAAAAAATTTTGTCAAGTATTTACTACCAAGTGTTTAGCTAAAAACAAAAAATGCTATTTATGTTCAGATAAAAGCAACTTCGCTTCGCTTATTCCACTATACTGTGGGTAATTTTTTATAAGGAATTCCAGCGACCCTTTACCGAGTTTTTCATCTCCTAACTGACATAAAAATATTTTCCCTGTTTTCAAGAGTGCAGCCGGTGCCAGTCTATCATCAGGATATTTTCTTACAATGCGAGAGAACAATTCTATTGCTTTCCTGTAGTCCTCCTTCGATGCAAGGAAAGTTCCAATCCTGAACTGTGATTTTGGCGAAAAGTAGATTTCGTACTCTTTCTCGTATACCTCAAGATAAATGCTCTGAAGTCTTTCCATTTTTCCGTTCTCGTAAAGCTGAGCCAGTAATTTTTCATATTGTCCACTCGCTTCCCTTTTTTTCTCCACTATAGTCAGAGAACGGGCAAGTTCTAATCTTGCATCCGTATTCCTTGGTTCTGCCTTAATAACTTCCTGAAGTAATTCAATCGCCTTATCGATATCTCCTTCATCTCGCATTTGAAAAGCTTTCTCGAGTTTGGGATTTAATTTTACACCTTCCAGTTTTTCTTCAATTCTGTCGGATATATATTTCTCTTCAACTTTTAGAAATTTCATAACACCACCACAGATAAGACCAAAAAGGAATCCGCCTACATGTGCGAAAAACGCAACGCCGGTAAAAATACTTTTTGATACCATTGCGTAAAACAACTGTTCGGCAAACCAAAAAGCCAGTGCAAACCATGCATAGAGTTCAAATGTTCCCCAGAACGGTCTTAACAACACAATAAAAAAATAGAAGAAGCGAATCTTCGTTTTGTAAAATCGAAAGGCAAAAGCACCCATAACAGCCGATATTGCTCCTGATGCTCCAATCAATGGCACGTTCGAACTCAGATTAAAAATGGCGTAGAACAACGTTGCTACTATTCCACCAATGACATAAAAACCAAGAAAAAGGGGCCTTCCCCAATAGTCTTCTATATTCACACCAACCAACCAGAGAAATAATATGTTGAAGAAAAGATGAAAAAATGAAGCATGAATAAACATTGACGAGATAATTGTAATAAAGGAAAATCGTTTGGGCTTGAAACCAAAACGATAGAATATCCTCCCATTTAGATACTGCTTAAATCTTTTATTAGTTGTCTCCCATTCTGCATAGTTTTTAGAGTCCTTTTCAATTATTTCACCATTTTCTATGGATTTGTGGAAATTCTCCTGAAAATGTGGGTCTTTAAAAGCATCTGGATGCTTCTGTACATATTCAATCAAATAAATATATTCTATTTTACGTAGTTCATCGAACAAGTTCCTTATATTGGACTCCTGTCTTAGTTCGATCGGATAGGTAATAATCCAGATGATGACATTTAGTCCGATTAAAACGATCGTAATAAGGGGGAGACGTCTGTATAACTTATCGTGCCCTATAGGTATTATAAACATTGGTTGATAATACAAAAAAAATTGGGAAAAGCAAGAAAAAAAATTGACTTAAAAAAACATTTATGGTAGAAGGAAACTATGCAAATTTACGAAAGATTATCAGAACTTTACACTGTTTTCTCCAAACACCCTCTCCCCTGTCCTATCCCACCCAGAGAGAGCAAAATTATGCAAAGAGTTTTCTCGTAGGAGGAAAAATGAACTCTTTATTTGTCATTCTTGCTGCTTCCATACTGTTCGCATTAGGTTATCTATTCTATGCAAAGAAAATTGCAAAACTCTGGGATATGAAAACCGAGAATGAAACACCTGCAAAAAAGAACTTCGACGGCGTAGACTATGTTCCGGCAAAACACTGGCTGATTCTATTCGGTCACCATTTTTCATCCATAGCAGGTGCTGGTCCTATACTTGGTCCCGTGATTGCCTGTATGGTTTGGGGCTGGTTTCCTACACTTCTCTGGCTCATTTTTGGTTCGATTCTCTTAGGGGGAGTGCACGATTTCTCTGCACTAATGGCATCCCTTAGAACAGGTGGAAAATCTATTGCGGATGTTTGCGAAACAACAATGTCGAGAAGAGCCAAAATGATATTCGCTTCGTTTATCTGGTTGACATTGGTTTTAGTTATTGCTGTTTTTGCTTCGGTTGCAGCCAAAACACTCAGTTCAACCCCACAGGTGGTTATCCCAACTTTTGGTCTAATTCTCGTCGCGCTACTTGTTGGTTTTCTGATATATAAAGCAAGGATAAACCTTCCTCTTGCCTCAATAATTGGAATTGGTTTGCTTTTCGGACTTATATTTCTGGGTTTCAAATTTCCCATTTCCATTGGTCCTCATGCTTTTTTAATCTGGGTTCTGATCCTTTTAGGTTACGCTTATGTTGCATCTATAATACCTGTGAATATTCTTCTTCAGCCAAGAGACTATCTTGCTGCATTCGTTTTGTTTATCGGACTTCTTGCAGGATATATTGGGCTTTTTATTACGCATCCTGTTATTCATGCACCTCCCTTTATTTCTTTTAATTCCGTTAAAGGAACTCTCTGGCCTATGCTCTTCGTTATCGTTGCCTGCGGAGCAATTTCTGGTTTCCATTCCTTGATTTCGGGTGGAACGACATCCAAACAACTTGCCGATGAAAAAGATGCTAAAAGGATTGGCTACGGAGCAATGATTACAGAAAGTGTTCTTGCAGTACTTGCTCTCTTAGCGGTAACTGCGGGACTTTACTGGAAAGGTAACCATCCAGGACTTATATATCCGGAACTAATGAAAGGCGGAGATTGGATCAAAACTTTTGGCGTAGGTTACGGTGAAATCGTAAAACCTATCCTGGGTGTTTTTGGAGTTCTAATAGGTATTACTATGCTTAAAACTTTTATTATGACAACACTTGATTCCGCTACGAGGATTGCGAGATATATCGGAGAGGAATTATTCGGGGAAGCGTTAAAAATAAAATTCCTTGGTAACAAATATGTAAGTACAGCCATAATTGTTGGATTTGCTTTGTATCTCTCGCTGGGTGCCTGGCAATCCATCTGGCCTATCTTCGGAGCATCAAATCAACTCGTTGCTGCTCTTGCTCTTTTTGTAGCAACAACCTTCCTCATTTCCAAGGGTAAGAATAGTCTCTATACTCTCATCCCGGCAATCTTTATGCTATTGACCACGGTTACTGCAATTGTTCTTGAAATAAAAATGTTTCTGCCACAGGGCAAAATTCTACTTTCTACTATTGGCTTCGTGTTGTTAATCCTAACGCTTATTCTGCTCTTTGATGTAGTTAAGGTGATTTTCAAGAGAAGAAAACCATTGCAGGCTCAAGGTCATATATAGAAACAGGACTTGAATCTTCCAGACACAGGAGTAGCATTAGAGCATTAGGGGCAACCATATGATATCAGTAGACGCGAATATAGAGTATAAGGGTATAATAACTTTTAGGAACAAGTTCGTTATGTAAAATCTTATAGTGATGTGAGAGCGGAGATAAAGATAGATACTAAGGAAGAATCACGAGTAATTGCGCTGAATTCGGAAATGTCTTATAAAACCATTTTTGATCAAATAGCAGAGGATTATGATGAAGTTCGTCCTGGTTATCCTCAGGAATTGATACAGGATATTATTTCTATCTCTCGCATTTCGGAGGATGGGAGAATTCTTGAGATTGGTTGTGGTACAGGACAGGCTACAATTCCGTTCGCAAAATATGGCTATAGCATAACCTGCCTGGATATTGGGAAGAGACTTGTTTCTTTGGCTGCAAAAAATTGTCAGAAATATCCAAATGTGCACATCCATCCGGTATCATTTGAAGAATGGAAGAACGAGATGAATTCGTTTGATCTCGTTATGTCTGCTACTGCTTTTCACTGGATACCTCCTGAGATTGCCTATCCTAAAGCAGCGCAGATACTGAAGGAATCCGGATATATAGCTATTTTCTCAAGTCTTCATCCAACTCCATACACAGGGTTTTTTCAGACAGTTCAAAAGGTCTATCGGAATATCGTGCCGGAATGGAAAGACCCCACCAGCGAACCATCAACGGAAGATAAAATTAGGTCCAGAGAGGACTACATCAACGGGACTGGTTTGTTTGAAAAAGTTCTTGTAAAGCAGTATCCCTGGGAAAAAGAATATAAAACAGAGCAGTATATCAAGCTCCTAAACACATATTCTGCTCACCGATGTTTGGATAAGGGAAGAAGGGAGAAATTGTTTTCCAACATCACCGATTTGATTGATGAAAAATATGGAGGAATAATAACAAGGCCATATCTTACTGTGTTATATATTGCGAAGAAGGTTAGTTGAAATCCTGATTGTCGCTTGCACTGCGTGCAGATTGTTTGATTTTTGAAGATGTGAAGATGAAAATGGGGGCAGGCGTTCGATTGTTCGATTTTGAAAATCCTCATTTGATTTTTTCTTGACTTCACCATTATTTTCGTTTACAATGCTAATATAAATGAAAGAACTCGAAAAAAGATTAACTTCTGAAGGTGAAGACTTTTATAATATGCCCCCAATTTCACATAAACTATTCGACAGCGAAATAGAATTATTACCATCGGTAAGTGAATTGTTTGAATTGGAATTAGCTTATCTGGAGTTCAATTCTTTACCTAAGGACGAATTATTCAGTAGGTTAGCCTATTTTAAATCGGTGGATGGAAAATTTACAGAGCATTTTTTGATGTATAACCATTCTACCAAAGCACTTACAGTTAATCGTTCTGCGAGCACAAAGGCGTATTTTGAAAATGGACTGTTTTCTACAGGCTATGCAACTCATGGATTGTTTCCTTATCGTGGAAAGTTCCATCCGCAGTTGATTAAAGCCTTAATTAACATCACTGGAATTAGGAAAGGGGAAACTATTTTAGACCCAATGTGTGGGAGTGGAACTGCAAATATTGAAGCTGCCTTAATGGGTATAAACTCTTATGGAATTGATCCAAGTCCTTTTTGTCAATTTATGACAAAAGTGAAGTATAATAGTTTATCCATAAATGTTGAATTGTTAAAAGGAATTTCTGATAAATCAGAGGAGTTATTCCAATTTTTCAATGTTTCTGATGTAAAAACACAATTGCAAAAAATTACAGATTATGAAAAATTAAAAGTTTACGAGTTGGCATTTCTTGCTTTTTTAGATGCTTTAGGATACTCCAAAAGGGTGGTTAGTTCCAATCACAGGCAGCTCTTTACAAAAGTGCTAAAAAGATACGAAGATACGATAGTTAATTTCATCTTCAATACTTCAAACTATTTAATCGACTTAGGAACCGTCAATGTCCTGGAAAATGCAACTGCTATGAAAATACTACTTGAAGATAATTCAATTGATGGGGTGATTACGTCACCGCCATATTCCTTTGCGATTGATTATGTGAAAAATGATGAGGCGCAGTTAAACTTTTTAGGGTATGATATTAATGATATTAGAAGCAAAATGATTGGACTATCTGGTAAAAATAAAAGTGAGCGATTAGAAAATTATTTTAGAGATATGGAGTATGTATGTTCAGAAGTCTCAAGGGTACTAAAAAAAGATAAGTTCTTTGTGATGATTATAGGGTCTAATACAAATCAGACTGGAGGCATAAGATTGGAAGGTAAGATAATAGAGTCCTGCAAAAGGCATAATTTAACATTGGTTAAAAGTATCTTAAAACCCATAAAGGGAATGAGAAATACAATGAAAGACGAATATATATTATTCTTTAAGAAGAGGACTGGAAAATGAAAACTTTAGAGGAAAAATATTTGAATGTAATTCAGAAAAATACATTTTATTATTTTGATGAAGAATTTGAAGAAACCTACGAGACTCATATTTTCAGTGTTAAGGAAGCAATTTTACATCTTAAGAATGAAGTTAGTATAAAAGGATGTAAGAAGGAGGTATTTGAGGATTTCTTAAGAAGAAAAAAAGAATTAGGTTTAAAAGCACTTTTAGCAATATCTGGTTTTTCTAATGAGAGTTTGAAAAGACTAATAACTGTTATACGAATAGTCGACAATGAAGAGGTAAATGAACTTGTATTCAAAGAAAAATGGTTGCAAGAAAAAGAAGCTAATGAGATTTCAGAATGGAGTACATCTAAGATTGAAAAGCTCATGAAAGAAAACGAGTATTTTAGAAAAGGTTTGATTAATATTTTCTATGAAGGTTCTACAACTGAATTTTTCCAAAAAACTCTACCTCCATTTGAACTTCAAAAATTTAGTTTAGAAAAACTAAATTTTGATGTAAATGCACTGATAGACACACTTGCAAGATATAAAGAAAAAGGGTCAAGAGCAGCAAAAGGGAAAAACAATCCTGAAGTTTTAATTAAGAGAATATTAAATGAACTTGAAATTCCATTTGAAAAAGGTGATTTAAGCGAATTAATTGTTAATGCTCCAAATACCAAACGAACAATGGATTTTATAATACCGAACAAAGAGGATCCGTTAATTATTGTTGAAAGCACATTTTTAACTACAACTTCATCTGGTCAAGGAGATAAATCAAAAACCGAAATTTCTATCGATACCCTTATAAAACAACACTATCCAAAAGCAATCTTTATAGGATTTGTAGATGGTATTGGTTGGTATGTAAGAAAAAACGATCTAAAGAGAATGGTCGCTGCGTATGAAGAAGTTTTTACCTTTCATCAAGAAGAATTAGAGCGTTTTAAACTATTACTTAAGGAGGTATTTAAGCTATGAGTGCAATTGATTTTGAAATTAAGGGAATAGGTAAGTTAATAAAAGGGAATATATTTTTTGTTCCCCGATATCAGAGGCCTTTTGCTTGGAAGGATCAACAAATTAACGAACTTTTTGTAGATATTAAGAATAATATAAATGAGGAAGAATATTTTTTAGGTACCATTGTGTTAACAAAAGGGGAGGAAGAAAAGTTGGAAATTATTGATGGACAACAAAGGATTTCTTCTATTGTAATTTTTTTTTCTGCCGTAAAAGATTTTTATGAAGACAAAAAAGGTATAGAAGCTCTTCAGTTTGATTATCTAAGTAGATATGATAGAAGAGAGAAAGAAAATATTCGCAAACTTGAATTAAGCATACAAGATAATGAATTTTTTAGAGAATTTATCGTTAAGAATAACAAAGAAATAGCTGAGAAAAGAGAATCCCATAAAAGAATTAAAAATGCTTTTGAAATATGTCGCCAAACAATATCCAAATTATTAGAGTTAAATAATGATGACCCTAATATTCTTTATGAGTGGGAGGATTTTATTAATGAGAAGCTTAAAGTAGTTGTTATAACAGTCCCTAGTGATGCAAACGCTTTTACTATATTCGAGACACTTAATGATAGAGGATTAGAATTAGCACAGATAGATTTATTGAAAAATTATTTATATAGCAAAGTAAGCAGTAGAAGACTAGATGAAGCGCAAACTTCTTGGATTGAATTAATCTCAAAATTAGAAGATGAGAAATTAGTTTTAACATATATTAGACATTATTGGATTCATCAGAATGGTTTCATTCGCCTTAAAAATAAGGAATTATACAATGATATTAAGAAAAAGATTAAAAGTTCAACACAGGTTATTACATTTATCAATGGATTGAAAAATGACGGGGATACTTATCTAGCGATATTGAATCATAATTCTGCTTTTTGGAATGACTATGATACTAATTGCAGAAACTATATCCAAACTCTTAATTACTTTGGTTTAGAACAATATAGGCCATTGCTCTTGTCGGTTCTCAAAGAATTTAACAAAAATGAAATAGCTAAATCATTGAAGTTAATTCTGTCATGGTTAGTACGAAATCTTATAACAGGGTCTCTGGGGGGTGGTAGTTTGGAACAGGCATATGCTAGTAAAGCGAAAGAAATATCTGATAGAAAAATAAAAAATACTAAGAAATTGTATAATTCACTTAAAGATTTTATCCCACAGGATAAAGAATTTGAAGAAAAATTTAAACTAGCTACTGTTAGTAAACATAAGTTTGCGAGATATTATCTTAGTGCCATAGAAAATTATCATCGAGGGGAAGAAGATCCTGAACTTTTAGTAAATACCAATCCTGACTCTGTAAATCTGGAGCATATTTTACCTGAAAATCCTGGAGAGAATTGGCCCAATTTTGAAGAAGAAGATGTAAGGACATATGTAAAAAAAATCGGTAATTTAACTTTAATGAAAACAAAAGAAAATAATGATTTTAGGAATTCGGCATTTTCTGAGAAAAAGGAAAAATATGAAAAGTCAGAATTATGGATTACAAAGTCTCTGGGTTATTGTGAAGACTGGACAGCGGATAGTATAAGAAAAAGACAAAAAGAATTAGCTGAAATAGTCATAAAAACGTGGAGTATAAAGGTATGATGGGAAAATATGTTAATGAAATAGTCCAAGGAGATTGCCTGGAAATTATGAAAAAGATTCCAGACAATTCTGTAGATATAACATTTGCCGATCCACCATTTAATTTGCGGAAGAAATATAA
>Ga0315538_1000506_pt1 | contig 24453 bp, 25 predicted proteins | sample SalMarSW160230MG_2_FD_203834 | JGI IMG/M metagenome (GOLD analysis project Ga0315538, IMG submission 203834) | Salt marsh sediment microbial communities from the Plum Island Ecosystem LTER, Massachusetts, United States - Salt Marsh Sediment SW1601-230 ...
CAAAGATAGGCAATGGCCAATTCGCTTACACGCCTCTCACAAGAGCATCGCTCATCTTGCACACGCGTGCCATCTCCTTGACATCGTGCACCCGAACAATATCAGCGCCCTTGGCGATGCCGATGGCAATGGTGGCCGCCGTTCCTTCTAGCCGCTGGTCGCCAGGTGGAACAAATGCCACTTCACTTGACCTTTGTTCAGGAGTTAAATCGAGCACCCAGCCTATAAAAGACTTGCGTGAGCTGCCCAGAAGGATAGGCCTGCCCAGCGCTTGAAGTTCATCCAGGCGTTGTAAAACCTCCAAATTTTGCTCCTGTGTCTTACCAAAACCTATGCCCGGGTCGACGATGATATTCTCCCGGGGCACTCCTGCGTCTAACGCTTGCTCGATGGCTCTTTTCAAATCGGAAATAACCGCAGACATAATATCGTGGCACGAAGAACCACGCTGATTACTCATCAAAGCAATCGGCACACCTTTCTGAGCTGCTAACTCGGCCAGCCTGGGTTCCTTCTTCAGTCCCCAGATGTCGTTTATCATGTTAGCTCCGGCATTTAAAGCCTGACGGGCTACCTCCAGTTTATAGGTATCCACACTTAGGGGCACCGATATCTCGTGGGCCAGTTTTTCCACAACAGGGATTACCCGCCGTAATTCTTCGTCGGTTGAAAGCGGAGTTGATGCAGGACGAGTGGATTCACCGCCGATGTCAATTATGTCTGCTCCTTCAGAGGCTAATCGTTCTGCCCTGGCTACAGCTCCCTCAACGTCTGCCAGTCCATCGCCAGAGAAAGAATCCGGGGAAACATTTATCACGCCCATGACATAAGTTCGCTTGCCCCAGTAAAAGACGCTCCTGCCGCATCGGGTGGAACCTGGCTTGCTTGGTTTGTAATCAGGCATGTTATTGATTATAGCAGAGGAGGCGATTAAAATAGTAAGGCAGTAAACGGTAAAAACATAATAGCAATAATCGAGTAATCTTAAATGGGCAAGACATTAGCTGAGAAGATTCTAAGCCTTAAATCGCATAGCGAGGCTAAAGCTGGAGACGTCGTGATTGCTGATGTGGATCTGGCTTTCGTCCAGGATACTACTGGACCCCTCACCATAAGACAGTTTAAGGAAAGCGGTTTTGAAGCTCTGGCTAAGCCGCAACAAACAATAATATTCCTGGACCACGCTGCTCCCAGTCCCGCTCGGCAGCTTTCTAATGACCATATCCTGCTGCGCCGCTTCGCTGAGGAAACAGGCTGTCGCATCTACGAGGTAGGCGAAGGTATCTGCCACCAGTTGGTAGCGGAGCAATTTGCTAACCCGGGAGACGTTATCCTCGGCTCGGATTCTCATACTGTTACTGCTGGTGCTTTAGGAGCTTTTGCCACTGGCATGGGTTCCAGCGATGTTGCCGTAGCCGTAGCCTTAGGTAAAACCTGGTTTCAGGTGCCGGAAAGTCTTCTCATCAAGCTCAGTGGCGTCTTCTCTCGGGGAGTTTATGCCAAGGACTTAATTCTGTATCTCATTGGCCAGATTGGCGCTGATGGTGCTAATTACAAAGCTTTGGAATTTGGTGGCGAGGCCTTGGCTCAGATAACTATGTCGCAGCGTCTCACTATCGCCAATATGGCTGTGGAAGCTGGGGCCAAGGTTGGTCTGTTTCCCGGTGATAAAATCACCCAGGACTTCCTCATAGAGCATGGACGGGGCGACAATTACAAGCCGCTATATCCCGATGCTGAGGCAAATTACGAGCAGGTCATACCCGTGAATCTCGACCAGCTTGAGCCAATGCTCTCGCTTCCCCACGCTGTGGATAACGTCCATCCAGTGACTCGAGTAAAAGGGGTCAAAATCCAGCAGGCATTTATTGGCACTTGTACTAACGGACGTCTGGAAGATTTAGCTGTGGCTGCTGAGATTCTTAAGGGCAAGAAGAGGCATCCCGGTACTAGATTGCTCATAGCGCCAGCTTCGAGGCAAGTGCTCATTCGAGCTATAGAGAAAGGCTATATCCAGAGCTTAATTGAAGCTGGAGCAACCGTTCTACCGCCGGGTTGTGCCGCTTGCCTCGGTCTCCACCAGGGGGTGTTGGGAGATGGCGAGATTTGCCTTTCCACTGCTAATCGTAATTTTAAGGGAAGAATGGGCAACCCCGAGGCTATGGTATACCTGGCCAGCCCGGCAACTGCCGCCGCCTCAGCCATAAGGGGCGAGATTACTGACCCCAGGGAGGTGATGCGATAGAAGCTGCTTGTAAATTCCTTTTACCGTTGTCATTGTGTTATCGTGAGCGAGGCGAAACAATTTCCTCTCCCTTGATGGGAGAGGATTAAGGTGAGGGTGAGGATGCCAGAATTGGTACTTAAGGGCAAAGCCATTAAACTGGGGGATAATATCTCCACTGATGATATTATTCCCGGCAGGTTTGCCCATCTGAGGAGCAACTTGCCTGAACTCGCTAGGCATGTCTTGGAGGATGCTGCGCCTGAATTCGCCTCAAGGGTAAAGTCGGATGATTTCCTCATTGCGGGTAAAAACTTCGGTCTGGGTTCCAGTCGGGAACATGCTCCGGTAGTAATCAAAATGTCGGGTGTAGGCACTATTTTAGCCAAATCGGCAGCACGCATCTTTTTCCGGAACGCCATAAACCAGGGTTTGCCTGTCCTGCTTTGCGACACCGATAAGATTGGCGATGGCGATGAGCTGGAGATAAATTTGACAGGTGGTACGATTGCTAATTTGACCTCTGGTATTACATTGAACTGTAGCAAGATGCCGCCGATAATGTCCGCCATTCTTAAAGAGGGTGGGCTTATCCCTTATATACAAAACCATAGGGACTTCAAGCTATAAGGCATAACCATCCTGATTGTCATTCTGAGCGTGGCGAAGAATCTCTTTTTAGAGTTGTGTTACGATATAAGAGATGCAGCATAGAGTAACTTTTATCCCTGGCGATGGCATAGGGCCTGAAGTGGCTGAGGCGACACGGCGGGTGCTCGAAGCTACGGGGGTCAAGTTCCAGTGGGACACTGTTATCATAGGCAGTCAGGCTCAAGATAAGTTTGGCACACCTCTCCCTGACCAGGCTCTCCAGTCCATAAGGAAAAATAAGGTCGCCCTTAAGGGACCGGTGACCACACCCATAGGCACTGGCTTCAGGAGCGTCAATGTCGCTTTGAGACAGACATTAGACCTTTATGCCTGTCTTCGTCCCTATAAGGTGTACCCCGGTATAAACACGCCTTTCAAAGGCGTGGATATAGTAGTGGTCAGGGAGAATACCGAAGACCTCTATGCCGGTATCGAATTTGCCAGGGGTGATTTGGGAACCAAACAATTGCTGGATTTCGTGCTCGGTGCTACCGGAAAGGAGATAAGGAAAGATTCCGCTGTGAGCTTGAAGGTTATATCTCAAACAGCTAGCCGGCGAATTGTCAAATTTGCCTTTGGATATGCCCGACGGAACGGCAGAAAAAAGGTTACTGCGGTTCACAAGGCTAACATACTCAAATTCTCCGACGGACTTTTCCTGGATACTGCTCGTGAAGTAGCCAAAGAGTATAGTGACATAGAATTTGGTGACATGCTGGTGGATGCAATCTGCATGGAGCTGGTCAGGAAGCCTCAGATGTTTGATGTCCTCGTGCTGCCCAATTTGTACGGCGACATAATTTCGGACCTCTGTGCTGGGCTGGTCGGCAGCATGGGCGTAGCGCCTGGAGCCAACATCGGGGATGAGATAGCTATCTTTGAACCTACCCACGGAAGCGCCCCCAAATACGCCGGGCAAAATAAGGCCAATCCCGTGGCTACGATGCTCTCCGGTGTGATGATGCTGCGTTATCTGGGAGAGAAAGATAGCGCCGATAAGATGGAAAGCGCTATAGCTGAAGTCATAGCTGAGGGCAAGAATGTCACCTATGATTTGAAGCTCGACCCCGCCACAGCGGTGGGCACCAGCCAGGTAGCCGACACCGTAATAGAGAAACTGAAGCCCTGAGCCGAACTAGGGGATTACGGTAAAATTTCTTGTGGTAAGGGTGAGAAGGGAACATTTAGCTTTTTAACCAGCTGCAGGGAATTCATTCAAGACTTTTGACTTACCTGGGCATTACAAGCTACCATATCAGCATGAACACAAGCAAGGTGCCCAAGCTAGCCCTTTTTCCTTTAACCGCTGAGATAAGTAAAAAAGGGCACCTCCTTATCGGCGGCTGCGATGTTGCTGACCTAGCTAACGAATTCGGCACGCCGCTCTATCTTTTCGATGAGTCCACCCTCCGTCATAAATGCCGTGAGTTTAAAGATGAATTCTGTAAATATCATCCTGATACCGTGGTCATTTATGCCTCCAAAGCCTTCCTGAACCGGGCTTTAGCTCTTATATTTAAGGAAGAGGGTCTGGGACTCGATGTCGTCTCCGGGGGAGAACTTAGCATCGCTCATTCCGTGGATTTTCCTCTTGACAAGGTCTATTTCCACGGCAACAACAAGACGCCGGAAGAATTAAATCTTGCCCTTGATTTGGGAGTTGGCAGAATTGTAGTGGACAACTTCTATGAGCTTGAGTTGCTTGATAGGCTGGCTGGAGAGAGGGGGATTAGTCAGAATATTTTGCTTCGCCTCACTCCGGGGGTTGACCCTCACACTCACCAATATACTACTACCGGGACGATAGAGAGCAAATTTGGCTTTCCCCTGGCTACCGGGCAAGCTGAAGAGGCGGTAAACCAGGCTTTGTCAGCCGCAAACCTTAACCTTTTGGGCTTTCATTTCCATCTTGGCTCGCCGGTGCCCGAGATTCAGCCTTATGAGTTGGCCATAGAGATTATTCTTCGCTTTGCCCGGGAAATGGGCCGGAAATTCGGCTTTAACCTTAGCGAATTCGACATCGGTGGCGGTTTTGCCGTTCCATACACTCTGGACTCCGAAGTACCTACAATAGCTGACTATGCCAAGGCTTTGACTGGCAAGTTGAATGGTCTTATTTCGGGACCGGGATTGAGTCGCCCTCGGCTCATTATTGAGCCAGGAAGAGCAATTGTCGGCCAGGCCGGAGTGGCATTATACAAGGTCGGGGCGATAAAGGAGATACCTGGCATAAAGAAATATGTCTGTGTCGATGGTGGCATGAGCGACAATATCCGCCCGGCTCTTTATGGAGCTAAATATGAGGCTCTGGTGGCTAACAAAACTTCGGAGACAGAAAGAGACAAGGTCACTATTGCTGGCAAGTTGTGCGAGTCTGGTGATATCTTAGTCAGGGATATCAATTTGGCTTCAGTGCAACCCGCTGACATCATAGCCATTCCGGTTTGCGGCGCTTATTCCATACCTATGTCGAGCAATTATAATGCCATGCCCAGGCCAGCTATAGTCATGGTGAAGGAAGGTCGAGCGCGTCTTATTCGGCGGCGGGAAACTTATCAGGATTTGATGAGTCTGGACCTGATTTAACATGTGGCAAGTTATAGGACAAGATAAAATTTTATCGTTGCTGGATTACAGCCTTAAAACCAGTACTATAGCCCACGCCTATCTTCTGGTAGGGCCGCGGCATGTGGGCAAAGGGACTTTAGCCTTCAATTTGGCTCAAGCCCTAAATTGCGATGGCCCCGAACTGCCTTGCGGTCAATGCCGTTCCTGCCAGCGAATCCTGGAGGGCAAGCACGCTGACGTCACTCCTATTGGCTTGGATTCTAAAACAGAGATTGGCATTGATGATATTCGAGGGCTGCAGCGCTTAGCCAACCTGCCGCCGTACGAAGGTAAGTGCAAAGTGTTTATCATTGATGACGCTGAATATCTATCTACCGAGGCGGCTAATTCCTTGCTCAAGATATTAGAAGAGCCACCGCAAAGGGTAGTTTGGCTTTTATTAGCTGCTGAGGAGGAGCACCTCTTGCCGACAATTATTTCACGTTGTCAGCGGCTGGAATTGAAGCCTGTGCCATCAGAGCAAGTACAAGAGATACTCGTCAACTCATATAACGTTGATGCTGATAAAGCAAAGATTTTGACGCAATTGTGCCACGGTCGCCTTGGCTGGGCGTTGTCCGCTTTGACAAATGACGATATATTAGAGCAGCGGTCCCAGAGGATAGCCAGGCTGGTCTCCTTATTAACTGCCAGCTTAGGGCAGAGGTTTGCCTACGCCCAAGAGCTAGCAAGCCAATTTAGCCAGAACCGGAGAGCCGGGGCAGAAATAATAGAGATTTGGCTCGACTGGTGGCGGGATTTGATGCTCATTAAGGGTGGTTGCAAGGAGGCCATCATCAATGTAGATTATGAGGTAGCTCTGGAAGAACAAGCCAGGGGATTAAGTCTGAGCGAGATTAAAGGGTTTCTTTCTAATCTTTGCTTGCTACAGGAGGAAATCTCTAAGAATGTTAATCCCCGTTTAGCATTGGAGTGGCTGATGCTCAATTTACCCGGAAAAAAAGGAGTGTGAAATTCTGAACGAGAATGTCATTGTGGAATTTAGAATATAATATATTTCGATGGCTAACATAATTGGAGTCAAATTCCGCCCTAGAGGGAAATTAGTTTACTGTGATGCTGGTGAGATATTCCTGCAGGTAAGCGACTATGTAGTGGTGGATACCGGGCGTGGGCTAGACGTGGCTAAAGTTGTTACTCTTGAAGCCTCGTCTCAACCAAGCGAACAAATAATGACGGTAGTACGCCAGGCTGAGGAGGGGGATTTAGAGGAAGCTCGGCGAAACTTGGAAAAAGAAGCCTTAAGCAAGTGCAATGAAATGGCAGCCCAACTTGGTTTAAAGATGAAGCCACTAGCGGCTCGCTATGATTCCCAGGGTGAGCGCCTGACCATATTCTTCAGCGCTGAGGAGAGGGTGGACTTCCGAGACTTGGTTCGGAAATTGAGTCATGCTCTGGAAAGACGGGTAGAGTTAAGGCAAGTGGGGGCAAGGGATGAAGCTAAGTTGTTGGGCGGCATAGGCAAGTGCGGCTATCCTTTATGTTGCCAGAATTCCCTCACCAGCTTTGCCTCAGTATCTATTAAGATGGCTAAAGAACAGAGCTTGGCCTTGAATCCTATGAAGATATCGGGCATCTGTGGAAGGCTCCTTTGCTGTCTGTCATATGAAAACAAAGAATATGCAGCTATGAGAAAGCAGATGCCCCAGCCGAAACAGGAAATAGTAACACCCTGGGGTAAAGCCAGGGTAATCAGCACTAACCTCTTCAAGGAAACGGTAACAGTACAATTGGATAATGAGGTGGTTAGAGAGATAGCTCTGGACGAATTAATTCAACCGGAAGAAAAGTCGGAGTCTTCTCAGGAAGCTGGTCGAACTTAGCGCAAATTCACGGGAGTAACAGGTAAGTTTTTCAATTTTCCCCTCTTAAGATAAGAGGGGGTTAGGGGAGTTATGAAGTAAGCAACAATACGGCGCCCCTCGAGATAACCCCCTCTTGTCCCCCTTATTTTAAGGGGGATGTTGAAGCAAAGAGCCCTAAATTTAAGACGGAACTTGTAGAAAAACTAAACTATTACTTCGTTGGGGTTAAGTTAATTCAAGGAGGGTAGATATTTTTGCCATTCACCATGGTTATTGAGAAGGTGATAGGGAATATAGAAGCCATCATTGCGAGGAGGACGTGGCTGGCGCAGCAAGCTCATCCTTGCCTCATCCGGTGTGCGTCCGCCTTTATGCCTGTTGCAAGGAATACAGGCGCTGACCACATTGTCCCAGGCGTGCTTTCCACCCCGCCGCCGTGGAATAACATGGTCTAAGGTAAGCTCCTTGGTTTGCTGACCACAATACTGACAGGTGTAATGGTCACGGTTAAATACCTCGAGCCTGCTTAATTTTTTCTGATGGCGGGGACGCCTAACCATATAGACGAGTCGGATTACTGAAGGTATCTGAAATACGAGGTTAGCAGAGTGAAGCTCACCTCTGTTATTTTCCAGCACTTCGGCTTTGCCCCGAAACACTAGCACTATGGCCCGACGCGTGCGACATAAGTTAAGGGGCTCATAACTCTGATTAAGCACTAAAACAGGAGAATCTATCATAACTACAACCTGGTTATTCAGTCCGCTCTTTTTAATTCTTCGGCTATTTTAGCAAGCCTTTCTGGTCAGTGCAATAGTTTGAATTAACCGCGGCGGCACCCTCCAGCGTGAATAATTTGAGACTCGAGATACAATCAAAAGGATGCAAATAGTTAGCGGCAACAGGTAGCCTTGCTGTTAGCAAAAATAAGCCTTTCCTGCAAGCTATTTGCCGGGCTGCACACTAGAGTGCAGGTTTGAAGGTGAAAAGGCGTATGGGACAGGGGCGCTGAATTGTCTGCGTAATGAAAGAAGGGATCAGGGCTAAAAAACCTGATACTGTGCTAAAATTTCAATTGATGAGAGGCATATATTATGTTATCCGCCCTATGGGGTATGAGGATATTCCCCAGGTAGCCCAAATCGATAGAGAGGCTTTCCCTGGTGAGTGGGTGTTTCGCTCTCAATCAGCATATAAGCAGGATCTTTACAACCCATCCATCCGCTATATAGTGGCTTGTGATAAGAGGGATGTGTCAGAATCTGAGGGACAAGCGATGCAGAAACTGCCTTGGTTCAAACGGCTCTTCAGTTATGAGCGTCATCTTAACGTATCGGAAAACATAGTTGGCTTTTCGGGCTTCTGGATGATGATGAAGGAGGCACATATCATTGCCATTGGTGTAAGAGATGGTTATCGTCGACTTGGCATAGGTGAAGGTTTGTTCATCGCAACCATTGAACTAGCACAGATAGTGGATGCTAATGTAGTCACTTTGGAAGTGCGCGCTTCTAATGAAATAGCCCAGGAACTTTATAAAAAGTATGGCTTCCAAGTGGTGGGGAGGCGCCCGAGGTATTATTCAAGCGATGGAGAGGATGCTGTAATCATGAGCACGGATAATATTGCCTCTATGCCATTTCAAGCATCTTTGCAGCAGTTGAGAAAAGCCCATGCCCAAAGACACCGCGAGATTTTTGCCCGGGTGCGCTAACTATATTTATTCAGGATGGCCTTAAAGGAATCTATAACAAGCCCTAGCTGCTGCCTATCAGCAGCAAAGGTGGAGAGTTTGAAAGACCTTGCCATGCCTGGCTGTGGTCCCCAAATGCCTCTTTCCTTTAATTCTTTATATAGGAAATATCCCCTCTCTCGAACCCGCTTGGAGATTTCGTAGAGCACAGGGGTGTCAAAGTGCAGCAAGTCATGCCTGTGCGGTTTTTCGCCTAATTGTGTAAAGCCTAATTTCTCAAGTTCAGCGGAAAACCACTGTGCTTTGGATACCTGCTCATCCCAATGGTTAACTCTTTCTTTTACATAGAGAAAGGAAGCCATGAGTGTTATCAGAGGAACCCCCCTTACGCTACAGCCGAGGAGCTCAATCTCTTTATTGCTATATGTGCCGGATTTTCTCAACACTGTCTCTTCCCATTTCTTCTTCATTCCCAATACCCCAGCAGGTCCGGCAGAGGCCATGCTTTTGTGCCCACTGCCAATAACGAAATCCGCCCCTATCTCCTCCATGCTTACAGGCATTCTGCCCACAGCATATGCCCCGTTAAGGATATAAGGAATGTTATATTCTTGAGCGATTCCTCCTAGCCTTCCGGCATCAGGAAGATTTCCATAATTACCGTCTGGATAAGTTAATAGAATTAGCTTAGGGGCGTGTGTTTTTATGAGCGGTGCGTATTCGTTAACGTCGACTCTAAATTCCGGATGTCCGGAATGAGGCACCTCGATTACGTTTAACCCCACCCTTTCAGCAGCGACGACCGTTGTATAATGCCTGTTGCCGTCGACAAGAATTGAATCTCCCGGCTTGGCTAGAGAATGCATGACCATGAATTTAGCTTCTCGGGCTCCGTGGGTTATGGTGGCAACTTCACAGCCTAAGAATTGAGGTAGAAACTCCTGGACAAAGTCTCGGATGGGGGGATTGGTTACATTACACAAACTGCCCTGGCAAAAATCACACACAGAATATCCATCCCCAAATTCTACTAAAGCCTCCTTGGCAGCATCGGTAAGCATGCCACCTGTCTGTAGAGGCATGAGGTTAATAAGCCCCTTATTTTGTCTTTGGAGATTAGCGAGTTTTTGTAATGATTTATTTTCTGCTTGGTTCACTGTTTTTCCCTCTCACGGCTCGTGACTCTATGGTCACAAATACAGCGCCAGCGACACCTATCTTCTTCTGCTGTCCTTCAATATGTTCTCGAACAGCTTCGGGAATCTGTAGATTAAGGTCAGAAAGATGCCTTATTCCCTTCACCTGATAAGTTAAGTTATCGTTGCTGCTTTCTATTGCTGCTGCGGCGCCCATGGCTATAGCATGCATATAGTTTATCCCGGTGTGTATGCCTGAAGGCACAACATCACTATAAATACTGCCATCGGCAACGCAGATCTCATTGAAACCGGCGGGACCGATTAATCTCTTGCCTGCCTCTTTTTCAACAACTTTCACCTCAATAGACTTGTCTTGCCAGGCCAAAAACTCACAGGGGGCAATCTCGTCTTTGTGCATTCGGGCGGTTTCTTCAATTGCCCTGGCTATTTTCTGCCCCCTGGCTGTCTGAGGGCTGGCTATATAGGTAATAGATTTAGCTATCTCCTCGTCAGAATACTCCGTTACAGAAAATTGGGGATATGCTAGCTTCCGCACATCGTCTATTTCATAAATAAGCATCCCCAGTCGCTCAATGCCGAATCCTGCGTTGAACACAGGGTATTTAACGTCGAAATTGGCCAGGGCCACAGGCGAATACATTCCAATGTCCGCTATCTCGAGCCAGGTGTCCTTATACTTAACGAAGACCTCTTGCTCTTGCCCGGGGGCATAATACTTGGATGTTGCTATCTTGGTCTCAAATTTGATGTCGGAAAAGCCATATTGCTGCATGATATCCCTGGTAACCGCCCCTCCCGCATCTAAGGACATTTTGGGGTCCATAACCACGATGGATGCTGAGTGGTGGACTCGCAAATGCCGGGCATCCTCTCTCTGTTCATTGCGATATCTGGGCCCCGCGGAGAATAAGGCAACTGGAAAGCTGGCTTTGTCCTGTAATGCTGCTAAGGTATGAAACCAGGTAGCCGTCATGTGACTTCTCAGAGTCTTGTTGGAGGGCACTGGCTGCAGTTCTTTCATCTCGGGAAAAACCTTGTCCAGGAGCTCCGTAGCCTGATAATCAGTGATGCCCAGTCCAGCGATGAGCTCTTCGATAAGATTGTCCGCCTCGATTTCCCCCTTTTTATAATTTCTCAAAATGGTCTGCAATCTTTCAATGTCAATTTCTTCCGCTATCTTCTTTAGTTGAGCTATTCTTCTCGCGCTCAGCCCTATGTCAGGGCGAGGCAATTCCGCTAAGTAAAAAGCCCTGTCGAGAATAACTCGAGCTTCCGGCCCATACTGCTTGACCACATCGCTGTCGGGCAGCATTGTGAGATTCTCGACCTCGTCAAAACCCAGGTTTAGTAGAATCTGGCGAGATTTTTGAATTAATTCCCGTACAAGATGGGGTTTGCCTTTCCTCGCTAGGGAGATTTCAGTGCCGGTGGGGATAAGTTTTGCCGTAGCTATCCAGGCATCGGTAAAGTTGCTTTTTGCCTTAGACTTTATTTGACCTGTATCGAAGGCTGCCATGCTCTGTAAAGTATACCTCAAAGAGGCTATTCTATTCTACGCTCAGCCGCGTAAGCTTTCCTCGATTCTTACTTTGAGAAAAAGGTTACCCCTTCGCCCTGTTTTGGTGGACGGACTTTAATCCTTCAGAATTTCCTCAGTCAGGAAATCCTTCACTACCTCTAAGACTTGCTTCTTTGGGCAGCTGGCTCTCCACATTCCATCCGGAAAGTTGAAGAGCAACCACTTCCTGTGAGTCCCCTTGCTCATAATCAGAACGAAATCCCCTGTCTTGGTATCTTGGGAAATTTCTATAAGGCCTTTGTTCTTCAGTCCCCGCATTCGTATTCTGTCTCTAACCCTTATTTCCTCGATTTTCATTTTTGACGCCTCCTTTTGTCCTTATAGCCCTGCGTGGAACGCAGGTCGTTCAGATTGGCAGTGCTTTCAGCCCCCGGACCATTGCCCAGGGAGTAGCTATCTTTCTATCGCTTTTCGCCTTTCTCTTCCGGGGTATCTCCTATCCTCTCCACCTCGATAGTACATTCTGTGACTAGTGCGGCAATTGCTCCCAGCGCAGCCAGTACTGGAGCTGCCAGGGCCGTTACCGCAGCCACACCAACGCCTACTGTCAGTGGGATGTCTATCAGGGGACGCCCCTTATGTATTAAACGGACTCTTCTGATATTTCCTTGATGTATTAGCTCCTTGATCTTCTCAACCACTTGACTCCCATCTACAGTGAACTTCTCGGTTGTCATTGTTCTTAACCTCCTTTCACTCTTAATCTTTACATCCTTGTCTTCAGCCTCTGGCTTTGATGCACTGCAGCAAGTATTGCTTCAGCAAGTTTAGCGCAGCTTCAGCAGCATCTCGCTTGTTTGCCTTTCGATTTCCCGGAAAGACATGCTTCTGACTTAAGTTTTCATCTCTGGCTGCCAGGCCGAGGTAAAAAAGACCCACCGGTTTTTCGGGAGTAGCACCCGCGGGGCCGGCAATCCCGGTATCGGAGACGCATATGTCCACATCCAGGAGCTTCCTGCCACCTTGAGCCATTTCCAGAGCTGTTTGCTCGCTCACGGCGCCGTAATTTTCAATGGTCGCCTTTTTTACCCCCAGCAAGGCGATTTTCACTTCGTTGCTGTAAGCTACTACAGAGCCCCTGAAGTAATCCGAGCTACCGGGGACATTAGTTATCCTATCAGCTATTCTGCCGCCGGTAGCTGACTCGACAGTGCCGATGGTCAAGACCCTTCCTGTTTTAGCCTGGTATTCCCTTATTAGCCGGGCAATTTCTGCTTCCAGTTCTGCCATTCCTTGTTAATTTTAGCAGATTTCCTTGCTATAATTCAGCGATGGCTGATTTAAGCGACATAATCACCTTTCTGGGCACTGCTGGTGCCAGGTTTGTCGTGGCTCGCCAGTTTCTCGCTTCAGGAGGCGCCTGGCTTAGCCTTGGTAACACTCAAATACTCCTTGACCCCGGTCCTGGTTCCTTAGTTCAGGCTGCCAGGAGAAAACTCGACCCTGCGAAACTGGAGGCTATTATTTTATCTCACAGACATTTAGACCACAGCGGGGATATGAATATCATGATTGAAGCTATGACCGACGGAGGTACAAAGAAGCGCGGCACGGTCTTTGCTCCTGCCGATGCCCTGAATCAAGACCCTGTTATCTTGTCTTATTTGCAGTCTTATCCCCGGAATATACAAATCTTAACTGAGGGTGGCTCTTATGTGATTAACGACGTTTCTTTTAAAACCCCGGTCAGGCACAAACATCCCGTGGAAACATACGGCTTCATCTTCCAAACGCCGCGGCATACTTTCTCCTGGATTATTGACACCAGATATTTTGATGATTTAGCCAGTCACTATGAAGGCGATTTGCTGGTTATCAATGTGGTTCGATTGAACCCCGGAGCTCCCATCGACCATCTATCTCTTCCTGAGGCCAGGAGCATAATCGAGGAGCTAAGGCCCAGGATAGCCATACTTACTCATTTTGGCATGACCATGTGGCGAGCTAAACCCTGGGAGTTGGCTAAGAAACTAAGCGAGGAGACCGGAATCTCGGTCATTGCTGCCAGAGATGGCCTGAGGTTCGACCTGGCACAGCTAGAGAGATGATAGGATACAAGCTCTACCATAGTAAGTTCTAACTCACCATCGTCCTTCTGAATAATACAATCCCGGCAGCAAATAGGACGACTGCCCAGCCAACAAGCCAGTAAAGATCGGGCATGATAGCTGAGAGAGAGGAGCCGTTGATAACAGCCCGAGAGCCATCTATAGCATGGAGGAAGGGAAGGGCTCCAGCAACGCTTTTAACAGCTGAAGGCATACCCTCTACTGAGAACCAGGCCCCGGAGATCATGGCCATGGGAACGATGAAGATCCAACAAACGCCCGCTTGAGACCCGCTTTTGACTAAGCTGCCCACTATCATGCCTATCCCGATAGAGCAAAGCCCGATAAGAAAGAAAATAAGAAAAGCATATCCCAGATTGCCAACTATGGTTAGCCCCAGCGCCATCCCCACACCAAGATAAATCAGCGTGGAGACGATGAGCACCGGGATAAAGGGCAAGGAGTAACCCAGAATGAAATCCCAGGGTCTTGCCGGGGTAGTAAACATTCGAGCCAGAAAGCCCTTCTCCCTATCACCGGCAATTATCTCCGCCGCTGTGGAAACTAAAATCATGAGCCCGAAGACAGCTATCCCGGGAAAGTAGAAATTGACAGCCTCATTCTTTATTTTGCTTTCTGTTCCCTTTAGCTCAACATTTAAAGGGGGAGCCACTCCCATGAATTCAGAGCCAACAGCCTCTATTATAGGTTTTACTTGTAGACCTATCATCGGGTCTGCTTCCTTGTAGGCTAACTCTAAGTTGACAGTTTGTTGGGCTTGCTTTGCCTCCTCAAATCCTGAGGGAATGAATAAATAGAATGATATTTTGCCGTCCCCCAGGTCCTCTTGGGCCTGAGATTTTTCACTGTATATCGGCTCATTCAGCTCGATAGCCTCTATGCTTCCAAGACATTGTATAAAGGCAGAGGAGGTTTGGGAACGGTCTTCGTCCACTATGCTCATCGCAATAGGGCTGGCCTGCTCTCCACCGAAGGCAGAGCAAAATACCAGCATAAAGGCGAGGGGCATTCCCAGGAGAAAGCCTAGAAGCACAGGGTTTCTATAAATCTCCTTCAGATTCCTTTTGCCAATTTCCCAGAACTTCATTTTCTTCACCTCCCTGCTAGTCTCTAAGCCTCTTTCCCGTTATCTGGATAAAGACATCCTCCAGGGTTGGCTGCTCTAAGGCAGCAGAATAAACGGTAACTCCTCGAAAGTGGAGATAGTCCACGATCTCTTTGAAGTCTAAGTCCTTGTGGGAAATCCTGAGCTTCCCCTTGGCCATCTCCAGCCTGGAGTATTTGCTTTGCAAATCCTCCATGACCTCAGCGGTGAAGTTTTCTGTTGAGACGACCATGCTGCGCATCTCAAGGATATTTGTCTTTAGCTCTTGAGGTGTGCCCAAAGCTACAATCCTCCCTTCGTCGATAATCCCTATTCGCTCGGAGAGGAAATCCGCCTCCTCCATATAATGGGTAGTAAGAAGGATGGTCTTCTTTCCCTTAAGCTCAGCTATATATTCCCAGATGGTTCTTCTTGCCTGGGGGGTCAAGGCCTAAAGTAGGTTCATCTAGAAATAAAAGCTCAGGGTCATGCACCAAAGCCATGGCTATGCTAAGCCTGCGTTTCATCCCTCCGGAAAACTTCCGCACCTGGTCTTTAGACCTTTCCATAAGCCCCATCGTCTCCAGTAGTTCCTTCGACCGCCTTTTTACTTCGTTAGAACTCAGGCCATGGGCCTTGCCAATCAGAGCCAGGTTTTCCCAGCAGTTAAGGCGCTCAGAGAGAACGGTATCTTGGGGTGATACCCCGATGAGTTTTTTGACCTTAAATGGCTCCTTAGCGATATCATAGCCCAATATGGAAGCGGTCCCCCTGGTTGGCTTTAAGAGGCAACATAACATCCTGATGGTGGTAGTCTTCCCTGCCCCGTTAGGGCCGAGGAGGGAGAAAAGCTCGCCCTTCTTTATCTCCAAATCGACGCCGTTTACCGCTACTAGGCCATCAAATTCCTTGGTGAGCTTAAAGGTTTGTACTGCATTCATTTCTTCACCCCCCTTCACAAATAATAACACACTTGATGCTCTAGGAATGATGACATCTAATGGTAGAAAGATTGACTTCAGCAGCAAAAATGAGAACTTCTTGGCAACGACATATTTTCCCGGAGGGTTGCCCCTCGAGTATCGTCTGCGCTGGAGAGTTTCACTTCCGTGTTCGGGATGGGAACGGGTGGTTCCACTCCGCTAGAGTCACCAAAAAGCTCTCTAATTAAGTATAGCCTATTCTAGGAGGAATATGCAACTTTGTGGGTTGTCTAGTGAAACGATTTGCTGCGTTCCTGTGGTATAATAGTTCTAAGGTCTCATAGATAGGAAGCTTGATATCATGGATTGGGGGATGCAAAACCGTTTGGCACAATTAATTCAAGCGGATGGTCGCTGTTTGTTCCTGCCCGTGGACCACGGGTATTTTCAGGGCCCTGTCAAAAAATTGGAGAACCCGCGTAAAACTCTCGAACCTCTTCTCCCTTACACCGATGCGCTTTTCATCACCAGGGGAATTTTAAGGTCATCGGTGGAGCCTGACAAGGCGAAACCAATTATCCTTAGAGTATCTGGCGGCACCAGCATAGAGGGAAAGGACCTGGCTCACGAGGGGATAACTACCTCTATGGAGGAAGCCATCCGACTCAATGCGTGCGCCGTGGGCATCTCTATCTTCGTCGGGACTGATTATGAGCACGATTCCTTGCTAAATCTGGCCAGGCTTGTTGATGAAGGAGAAAAGTATGGCATCCCGGTAATGGCAGTTACGGCTGTGGGTCGAGAACTGAAGAAGCGTGACGCCCGCTATCTTGCTTTGTCCAGCCGTATTGCTGCTGAGCTGGGCGCTCGAGTGGTAAAAACCTATTACTGTGAAAGATTCGAGAGGGTTACAAAGGGCTGCCCCGTTCCAATAGTCATTGCTGGTGGGCCAAAAGTAGATACAGAGTACGAAGTACTTCAATTTGTTTATGACGGCATCCGGAAAGGCGCCATAGGTGTGAATCTGGGGAGAAACATCTGGCAAAATGAACACCCTGTGGCTATGATCAGAGCCATACGCGCCATTATCCATGAGAACGCTACTCCTGAGCAGGCCCAGGAACTGTACGATAATGTGAAGATTGGAGAGGCATAGCAACTGTGTCCACAGGTAAGTATGCTCCGGAATTGAAGGGTTTGTTTAGAGTTTAGAATTTATCCCCGCCTTATGGTCTGCTGAGAGGAAACCACCATGCGCGTAGCTGTGTATTACAGTAACCAAGATATACGGCTGGAGGAGATGCCTGTGCCGCAGATTGGCCCCGGCGAGGTCCTGATGCGGGCAGAGGCCAGCGGCATCTGTGGCACCGATTTGCTGGAGTGGTATCGCCTGCACAAAGCACATTTAGTCTTGGGTCATGAAGTTGCCGGTGTGATTGTTGCTGTCGGGGAGGGGGTGGAACATTATAAAGTGGGTGATCGGATTTGTGCCGCTCATCATGTTCCCTGTAACACGTGCCATTATTGTCTCGGTGGACACCACACCGTTTGCGATACCTTGCGCCGGACGAACTTCGACCCCGGTGGCTTTGCTGAATATGTGCGGCTGCCACGCATCAATGTCGACCAGGGCATATTCCCTTTATCTGACGAAGTATCTTTTGAGGAGGCTACCTTTGTTGAGCCGCTGGCTTGCGTCCTGCGCGGGCAGAGATTGGCCCGTCTAGAGCCAGGGCAAAGTGTGCTCGTTGTTGGCAGCGGCGTTGCCGGGCTGCTCCATATACAACTGGCTCGGACTTCAGGTGCCAGTCGCATTATAGCGACGGACATCGTTGATTATCGCTTGGAGGCAGCGCGAAGGTTTGGAGCTGATATTGCCATTCAGGCTAAGGAATATACCCCGGCCCATTTACGTCGGGCAGCCGATGGTCGTCTCGCTGACCTTGTTGTAATATGCAGCGGGGCGACGTCAGCTATAACTCAGGCATTGGGGTCGGTGGAACGGGGGGGCACTGTGCTCTTCTTTGCCCCCACGGAGCCGGGCGTTAGCGTTCCGATATCGGTGAACGACCTGTTCTGGCGTAATGAGATAACGCTTACCAGCTCCTACGGTGGCAGCCCCGGGGATTATGCCGCGGCACTGGGACTGATACAGGCTGGCAAAATACGTGTGCGAGAGATGATTACCCATCGGCTGGGTCTGGCGGAAACAGGCCTGGGATTCCAGCTAGTCGCCCAGGCTCAAGACTCCCTAAAAGTGATTATCGAGCCGCAGAGGTAGATAGCGGCTACCTTCCAAGCAGGCGAGAATATCAGGTAACAATCTGATGGAATGTGACCCAGTCTTTAGTCAACGCCGCTTGCCTTTCCGAAGTCCTAATTACAAGCCGTATGCCCGAAAAGGCAACGACGTCCTACGACGGTGTGCTACGCGCGTTGACAATTACACAATGGACAATTAGACTGAAGTTAGCGCATATTAAGTAACATTCGACGAGATAGCCTGAAGCATAAAAGGGAAGGAAACTGCAGTCGAGAAGTGAAAGGAGGCGGCAATGATAAAAGGTATCATAGGATATAAGGTGTTGATTTATAAGGACCTAGAGCCCATATTGAGGCAGCTCAGGTCGCATGCCATGCAATATCCGGGCTTCGTTAACGCTGAGAATCTCGTCAGCGAGGAGGATTTCTCTGTCGTCGTAATGATAAGCACATGGGAGACGATTGAAAACTGGAGGACATGGGTGGAGTCAAGGAGAACGCGAGATTTGCTTCGACAAGCCAAAGCAGTTGTGCTGCAAACGGCCAGAATAACAGAATACAGGACAATGCCCACAGTAGAGTGGCGCTAATAAGGCGTCAGTCTTTGCCCCCACAGAGCCGGGCGTTAGCGTTCCGATATCGGTGAACGACCTGTTCTGGCGTAATGAGATAACGCTTACCAGCTCCTATGGTGGCAGCCCTGGGGATTATGCCTCAGCACTGGAGCTGATACAGGCTGGCAAAATACGTGTGCGGGAGATGATTACCCATCGGCTGGAGCTGGCGGAAACAGGCCTGGGATTCCAGCTAGTCGCCCGGGCTCAAGACTCTCTAAAAGTGATTATCGAGCCGCAGAGATAGATAGCGGCTGCCTTCCAAGCAATGGCCTCAGTTCACCTCTTCCGTTAGCCAGTCTAGGACTTTCTTCATTACCTCAGTGCGATTATCTCTGGTTACCAGGAGCACTTCGACTGCGGGATGGCGTTTGATTTCGTCGGCGAAGGGATGGGGGTTGAGCATAATAGTGCCCAGAACTTTCTTGCCACTGTTTATTGCCTGCGTCACGGTTTCCCTGAACTGGGGCGACAGAAGCTCCATCTTGCCAATCTCATCAATGACTATCAAGCCGCTTTCCTTCAACGCCTGGCGCAGAGCAGAAACTCCAACTCTGTTCAGGCTATCTGTGTCCACCCGGTATTTGCTTACCTGGTAGGGGCTGGAGATGCCGACGTGGGCTAATATTGCCTCCTGACCGTCAAGGGTAACAATCCTGAACCCCTGCCTTATTCCCCCAGTCCGTATCTCCTCAGTATAGAAGCCGCCCCCCTTGACTTTGGTCCTGGCCAGGGCTTCTTTGATGAGAGCAGTTTTACCTGTGCCCGGCTTGCCGGTCAACAGGAGGGCCCTTTTCATTGTTCCTTGGCTGGAGCCTGGGCTTTTCTCTTTTCCTTGAGCTGCTTTCGGCGCTGGCGATGCTTCAAGGCAGCCACTTTCTTCTTCTTATTCATCTCTCCCGCGCTAAATTTAGGTTGTTGGAATTATTCTACCATATTGAGGGTGTTCAAAGATGAGGAGAAGGGCTCGCAATGACGCCCCTTCTGTCGTTGCGAGGCTGGCTTTAGTCAGCCGAAGCAATCTCAGGGGAATTGTTTGAGATTGCCACGCTTCGCTCGCAATGACAAAGAAGCGAAGGGTTCGCCAATGGCAAAAAGAGGGGGCGGGGACAAGCCCCGCCCCCTCCAAATCAATGTAGAAGAGTTGCCCCTTTTTTAGTCTTCCCGCTCCAGTATGGTGGAAGCGCCCTGACCGCCACCAACGCAGGCGGTGGCCAGGCCGTATTTACCTCCTTCGGCGTTGAGTATTCTGGCGAGGGTGCCAACCAGCCTGGCGCCGGTGGCTCCCAACGGGTGTCCGATGGCAGTAGCTCCACCCTTGACGTTGACTTTGTTGGGGTCGATGCCCAGTTCTTTCATGGTATAGAGCGTCACGATGGCGAAGGCCTCGTTGATCTCCCAGAAGTCGATGTCCTTCGCTTCGAGGCCAGCGTGTTCCAGAGCCTTGCGGCTGGCCGGGACCGGGCCTTTCCCCATCACTGTCGGGTCAACGCCGGCCCACCCCATGGATATGATCTTGGCCAGGGGCTTGAGATTGCACTTCTGTGCCTTTTTCTTCGACATCAGCATTACGGCACTGGCCCCGGCGTTGAGTGGAGAGGAGTTGCCTGGCGTTACCTGCCCATCCGGCTTGAAAGAAGGCTGCAACTGGGCAAGAGCCTCCATCGAAGTATTGCCCCTGATGCTTAGGTCATACTCAAAGACTTTCTTCGTCCCGTCCGCCTGTACCGCCTCAACCGGCAGTATCTCCCCCTTGAAATACCCTTCTTCGACGGCCTTTGCCGCCATCTGATGACTTTTCAGTGCCCATTTATCCATGTCCTCCCGGGTGAAGGTGGTCTGTGTGAGTAGCTTCTCCGCAGTCAGGCCCATGTTCATGGTGGTCATCATGTCCCATTCCTTGAACTCTTCGGTGAACAATCTGGGATTAGGTTCCACCGGTACCTGTCGCTCACCACCCCCCAGGGCTGGGATGTGGGTCATGTGCTCGATTCCGCAGGCGATGACGATATCGGAGTACCCCAGCATGATTTCCATGGCTCCCTGGTGTGTCGTGGACATCGACGAGGCGCACTGGCGGTCAATCCCCTGACCAGCGACATTGAACGGCAGCCTGGCCAGGAAGTTGATTGTCCTCCCCCCATAGAGCCACTGCTCGAGCACCGGCATGGCTGTCCCCGTGAGTACATCGCCGATTTCCTCGGGGTTTATCTTGGTCCGCTTTATCATTTCCTGGACCAGTCTGGCTGCCAGGTCGTCCATTCTCAGGCTGTTGAACGCGTCCCTCTCTGGCTCCCTCGGCCTCGCCCTGGAAAAGGGTGTCCTCAGATAGCTGACAATAACTGCTTCTTCCATGTAACTAGTCTCCTTTCTTTATTTTACTGTTAATTACGTCTAGCTTTTCCGAAATTATGGCTTGCCGCCTATGATATATCACTTTTCCCCCCCACTGTCAAGGCGAGGTTTTGTCGAGAATTTCAGCAACCCGGCGAAAAAGTGTAGTGGCGAGGTTTATCCTCGCCTTTTGGGTGGGGGCTTCGGAACAGGCTCCGCATTCCCCGGAGATTGCCGCGCTTCGCTCGCAATGACAAAGAAATAAAGGGCTCGCAATGACAAAAAAAGTGGAGGGCTGACAATGACAAAAAAGTGGGGTGCTCGCAATGAAAAAAGCTTGACAGTGTGATAAAATATAGGTAAGATGGGTTTGGATTTTGGGAACACTGAATTATTACGCTTTGCGCTTAACTACAAGCAGTGTCTGTAATAAGATGGAGGTAAGAAATGACACAGGATGAAAACAAAGCCAAATATGAAGCCAGGCCGTGGCTAAAATGGTATCTGCCGGGTGTGGCGACGGATGTTACAGTCGAGGAAAAGTCCGTGGTGGACACCTTTAATGAGACTACCGAAAAATGGAAAGACAAGACCGCTGTAATATTCTATGGTAGAAAGGTAAGCTACAAGGAGCTCCGAGACCAGGTTGACAGGTTTGCTGCGGCCCTACATGATTTGGGCATCAGGAAAGGAGACAAGATTGCCCTCCTGCTGCTTAATTCGCCTCAGTTCATCATAGCTTATATGGGAGCCCTGAAAGCCGGAGCTACCTTAACGGCCATCAGCCCTGTTTACGTCAGCTCCGAGATCAAGTACCAGCTTGAAGACAGCGGGGCGAGAATGATTGTTTGCCAGGATATTCTTTATGATAACGTGGGAAAAAGCGGAGTCAAGCTGGATGCTGTCATCCTGACCAGCATCGGCGAATACCTGCCTGCGATGAAAAAGTTTCTGGGCAGCAGTGTGCTCCGGGCTGTATATCAGAAAATGGCCGCCCCGCCTGTTGAACTGTTTCAAAGAGAGGGATTTTATCGATTCCAGGATTTGCTTAAAAAATACCCCCCGAATCCGCCCAAAATCGAGTTCAATGTTAGAGAGGACATAGTAACTCTCCCCTACACTGGAGGGACAACCGGGAAGCCCAAAGGTGCCAAGATAACTCATTACAATTTCGCCGCCGCTCGGGAGCTCGGCAGTAAATTCTGGGGTGATATCGTCCAGGAAGGGAAAGAAACCGTAATAGCCTATTTGCCTTTCTACCACATCTATGGTCAAGCAGTGGTCATGATGGGAGGAATGATCGAGGGCTACACTTCAATACTAATCACCACTCCCGACCCTGATGACATTCTGAGTGCACTAGAAAAGTACAAAGGAACTATTTTCTACAGCGTTCCCGCCCTGTATGAATATCTCAAGGACTATGAAAAGACGGACAGAGTAAATTGGAAAAAGGTAAAAGTCCTTATCTCCGGTGCTGATGCTCTTCTCGAGGAAACTGCCCGGGGCTGGGAAAAGCGAACCGGCGCTAGAATCCACGAGGGCTGGGGAATGACCGAGACGACCTCGACCGGTATGGTCAATCCCTATGGCAGGGCGAAAATCGGTTCCTTCGGTGTACCTCTGCCTGGCTGTGTGGCGGGCATAGTTGAGGCGGAAGGCACCAAGTTCCTTCCCGTTGGGGAAACAGGCGAATTGGTATTCAAAGGACCCAATGTCTTCCCGGGATACTGGGGGAAACCGGAAGCAACCAAGGAAGTGCTTTTGGAAATCGATGGTGAAACCTGGCTGCGCACTGGGGACCTGGCCAGAATGGATGAAGAGGGCTATTTCTACTTCTACGATAGGAAGAAAGACATGATTAAATACAAGGGTCTGCAAGTATTTGCCAGAGAGGTAGAGGAAGTACTTACTTCTCATCCTCAGGTCAGGGAAGCCGGCGTCATCGGCGTCCCCGACCCCGAGGTAGGCGAGAGGGTTAAAGCCATCGTCGTTCTTGAGTCAGAAGCCAGAGGGAGAGTGTCGGAAGAAGACATTATGAAGTATTGCGCTGGAAAGCTGGCTGGCTATATGGTACCCAAGATAATCGAGTTCAGGGGCGAGGTGCCCAAGACGGACATCGGCAAGGTATCCCGCCGCGAGCTGAGAGAGGAGTAGCTATAGAATGGCACCATTTTTAGAAGTAGAAAACTTGACCAAGCGTTTCGGCGGACTGGTCGCCGTCAACAATGTTAGCTTCCAAATAGGCAGGGACGAAATCGTGGGCCTGATTGGGCCTAATGGTTCCGGGAAGACCACCCTCGTGCGCTGCCTAATCGGCATATTCAAGCCCGAGTCCGGAAAAGTCCGATTTAAGGGCGAGGATATAACTGGATGGCGTCCCTGGAAAATCGTCCAGAAAGGTTTAATAGGGACTTTCCAGGTAGTTAAGCCATTCCGCCACCTACCTGTTATCGCCAATGTCATGGTTGGTTGCCTGTGCCCGCGGATAACCAGGAGCGGTGAATGGACCAAGACCACCGCGGTGAAGGCACGGGACGCGCTGGAGTTCGTGGGTATTGTCGACCGGGCTCTTGAGCCAGCCTCCAACTTATCTCACGGGGATCTGAAACGACTGGAGGTAGCCAGGGCCATTGCTACCGAGCCCGAACTCCTTATCCTCGATGAGCCCTTCGGGGGACTTAATCCTGCCGAGACAGAGCTTGTCGCTAAATCCATGAAAAGATTGCACAAAGGAGGTCGGTTCGGCAGACTTCATAGCGAAGGACCGGCTATGCTGATAATCGAGCACAAGCTAAGTGAGCTCATGAAAATAGTTGACAGGGTGATTGTCATCAATTACGGAGAAATCATCACCCAGGGTACCCCGGAAGAAATAGTCAAAAACCCCGCCGTGATTGAAGCCTATACCGGCAAGGAGGTGCTCATTGCTTGAGGTAAAAGATGTAATTGTCCGCTACGATACAGCGACCATCCTGGATGGAGCCAGCCTGACGGTGGAAAAAGGGGAACTGGTCGGGCTCGTCGGTCCCAATGGCGCCGGCAAGACCACTCTCCTCCGCGCTATCGCTGGGTTAATAAACTGGGACAGGGAAGTCCTCAGGGGCACCAGGAAGTCAGAAGTAACCTTTGAAGGTAGTGTAGAATTTGAGGGAGAAAGGATTGACAAGCTATCGGCATTCGAAATAGCCAAGAAAGGTCTCCAGCTCTGCCCGCAAATGGGCCGACCTTTCGTCGAGATGACGGTCAAGGATAATCTCCTCGCCGGAGCTTACCTGTGTCGGAATCAAAAAGAAGTTAATGAAAGCCTGGCCAGAGTTTATGAACTGTTTCCCAGACTGAAAGAGAGGGAAAAGCAGCAATCCGGGACTTTATCCGGTGGGGAACGGCAGATGCTGGCTGTGGGACGCTCCCTCATGCGCCGTCC
>Ga0315538_1000512_pt1 | contig 24228 bp, 25 predicted proteins | sample SalMarSW160230MG_2_FD_203834 | JGI IMG/M metagenome (GOLD analysis project Ga0315538, IMG submission 203834) | Salt marsh sediment microbial communities from the Plum Island Ecosystem LTER, Massachusetts, United States - Salt Marsh Sediment SW1601-230 ...
ACCCGGAGATTATCCACGTTGATGGTGATGTTCACCTGACTGGAAATCTCAACGGTTACGGCATACTGGTTGTCGAAGGATCTTTTTACACCGCCGAAAATAGTGGTCTTATATGGCATGGTGTTGTCATAGGAGTCGATTCGAATACGATAGAATTTGATCTGGGAGATTCATCCACGGTGTTCGGATCGACTCTTATCGGCGCCCCGAACAATGCCGGGCTCAACCTGACCGGTACACCTGCGGATACGACAATAGAATTCATTATCGAGGAGGGGAAGATCACACCCCAGCAGGATTTTACGGCTCATGTTCTTATTTTGGGAGTAGCATTTGAATCATTACCCATTACCGCCAAAGTTCGAATTAGTGATGAATGGTTTGAACCTTGGGGTACTTATACAAGTCCTTCTACTGCTAATTTAAACGACGGCAATCAACATTCATTTTATCCGCCAACCGAATATGCAGGCGGTACGAGTATCGGCATTACCTGCAAATCATGGTTTATTTTTTTTGGATGGGAGTGGGAAAAAATGGAAGTCAGCTCATGGGATAATTCGCCAAATGTAATTGTGCTGAGAGACGGTGAAGAAATCCCGGATATCGAACCTTTTGGCGAACAGGCAGATATCACAGATTTCTTGGAATATTACATTGATTCAGAATCCGGAACAGTCACTCTCGCAGATAATCAGGTCATATATCTTTTTGAGCTTTGGACCACAGACCCGAGTGATCCGGCTTATGATTTCCAGGACCTGGTTGCCCTGGTCTCCCTCTTTCCGGTCGAAGAGCCTGAGGAAGGTGCTGAAGGAGACTCGGTGGTGATCGGTCTGGTCGATGAAATACCAACGGAGCTCATATACAGCGAAGAAGCTATTCAAATGGTGATGGACATGCTAAATAGCGGTGGCTATGTAACTCGAAGCGTAAAAAATATTCAATGGTGGGAATAAGGTTCTCTACGTTTTCCACTCTAAGAGATACTATTTACGCAAATATCATCCTATTCATTCTGTTCGAGAGTATCTTTTTTGTGTTGATCCCTTTGTTCTTGCAAGAGCATTTGCATATCTTTTTTCTTCATTTCAATGCGCTCTGCCAGCGGAGGCACAATCGAAGCCTTAATAAATATGACCAACTCCTTTTTTGTGATATCGGACGAATTATAGCCGGTTATATAGCGGATTCCCAGTACCCACCAGGGCAGGTCCTTCAGGAAAGGTATCCCTTTACGCACCTTTTGGGTTTCATCGGAGAAAAGACCCGCAATAACTGTCTGTTCGCCGTCCAGTAACAGCACCTCCGTTACGGCGACTTGTTTATCGATTTTCGTACTCACCGGGTCCGGAGTAGCAGAACTTTTCTCGGCGGATAATTTCAGGTGAATGAAGGTAATATCCTTATCTTTATATATTTTAGGAGTAACACTCAGTATTGATCCCACATCAAAAAATTGTTCAATAGTATTACCCGCAAAATCTCTCTGTTTAATTGAAAACTGTTGCCCTACCTGGATTTTGCCTACACTGCCATCCATGACCTGAATCGTTGGACGGGTGATGATCTCTCCTATATTCAAGGCTTCGAAAGTGTTTAGGATTCCGTCGATCGTAATGGATCCGTCATCGGCAGTGTATTTGCCGGCAACCGACAAAAATTCCTGCGATACACCAATTCCGCCCAGAGATTTAATATTTAAATCCAGCTTATCCAACAATGCCTTCCAATCAATTCCGGATTCTTTAAGAACTCTACGATCGCCTTGAAAAAATATGGCTGATATTTCAATAGACCTTGTATCGGCGGTAACTTCGGGTTCTTTTAATCCTGCGGTCGCTGCTTTTCCCATGCCGGAATATCGGATTTCGAACCAGGCGGCTTTTTCAATATATTCGAGACCCCGTGATGACAATAAATATTCCAGAGCCTTTTTCCAATAAGATGGGGGGACTTCAATATTAATCGGGCCCGATTGTTCAGTTAGATCGATGATAATCTTCCCGGAAAATTTCAGAGCTAACTGACTCAGAACCTCTATTGCTTCATTAAAACTTGTCGTAGGAGGAAAGGATACGGTTTCTTCTTTGGAAACAAAATTCCGAACAGGGTTCTTCTGCGCCTGCAAGGGCGAGGAGATGAAAATTAACAGACACAGTAATACGACCACATAAATTAAAATGGTAGAATTATAATGTTGTTGAGTTTGAGCGCTTGATAGGTATTGCATTGTTCACCTTTATTTTGTTGGATTTAGATTAAGAACTACAGTATCCTTGATACCGCCCCGGTCCATTTTAAATGTTACCGTGCCCTTATTTATATTTACCTTTGCCAGGTATCCGAGATAAATTTTGTCCCCAGCTTTCATATTAAGAAGATTATTTGTTTGATCCTTGATATATGCTACATTTCCCGTAATGGCAATGAGATTACATTTTTCAACAATGGGCAAATTATCACTGTTGGGTGGTAATTTCCTTAATACCAATGGTATGAAAGGATCGTAACGAAGCAGGGTATATTGGGGCTGAGTTCGAAAAGAATGAATAGAAAAAGCTTTTGCTCTATCTTCATTGGAAAAGAGACCCGTTAGTTGCAGGTCAACCTGTAATAGATTCTCGTCGTTCAAATCTTCTTTGTTGCGCATCCGAAAATTATCAATCCGGAAGATCGGTTTCAGCTTTTCGAGCCGCATAAAAAATGCAGCCAGCTTCGGGAATTTTCCCTCGCCGCTAAGTTGATATATGGCTTCTGCGTAATCATTTTTTTCTTTGATATCTGCCAGGACAAAGGTGAAATTGAAGAACGTTCCCAAGCGATCGAGATATTCCAGGTATCGATACGTCTGATGAATTTCATAGGTGGGCAAAAGGATTTTCGGGTAGGATTTATACTTCTCTTGGTTTGTCTTGATCTCTTCGTAATAGTAATCCAGATCGGCAAGATATCTTTCCAGCTTGGAAAATTCTTTTTTCTTCTGCTCTATCTGCTGTGCAAGAATCTCGATTTTCTCATCGTACCGGATATGCAGTCCTAAATAGCCGCCACCGCATATGAGCAGTAAAATCAGTATCAGAATCAGCGTATTGCGAATTTTATAGGACATGATTGTCTTCCTATCTCTTAGTGTCTATGTATATAATCTTAATCCCTGCCTCCATAACTGATTCGATTCACTCGACAATCGGGTTAAATTCTTTCTCATCTTGGGTGATGTTTTCAATGACAACCTTGAATTGATATACAACCTTCTCCCGTATTTCAGTTGGTGCAATGCTTTCAATGCTTGCCCGGGGAAATCTTTTTATAAATAGGGGGATTCGATTTCGATAAATGCTATAACCGGTAATTTCGACGGATGAACTTTTTACATTAACATCTGTAAACCATAATCCATTTACATCACGGGCTGTACGATAAATTTTATTAATTGTTACCGTAGTCCGCCTTGTTCCCCGAGCCAGAGAATCCAATTTAATATATTCCGCCTGCAGATCTCCCAATTCAAATATCAGACTATCTACGAGTGGCCCAACCCAGTTGAGATCTTCGATGGATCTATCTAATGATTCAACTTCTCTTTCATAACTTTCTTTTAAATAACGCTTACTATTATTGAGCCAATTGAGGGCCATCGGCATAAACAGAATCAAGATTAAAACTAAAATTCCATGCCAGGCAATAATAAAAACTTGCTGCCTTTTTTGGATGTATGCCGGTAAGAGGTCAACCTTGTAGAGATTCTTTTCATCGCTCTTTAATGCTGTGACCACAAGTCCTAATGCTCCCGTGAAATTTTGCAAACTGGCGGCATCTTCAGGACTTGCGACAAATTTTTCCGAATTCAGTTTGACGTATTCAACATTTTCCAATCCTAAGTTCTTCTGAAAAAACTCTTTGGCTTCCAGTTGTTTCGACTTGCCGGTCAGTACCAACAAATCAAAATCCGGGATATTTCCAATATCTTGTTCATAAAGCAATTTGCCTTTGAGTGTATTCAGGACCGAGGGAGTAGAAGAGCCTTCCCGGATTATTGGAGCCATATGGATGAATTTGCCCCCTTTAGTCATGATGATCCGGCTCTCGTTCTGGGTAATATCTACGATTACAATAATTTCTTCTTCTTTCGGAGCGTAATTATAACTAATAAGATTAAGAACGGAAATTTCGTTTGGATTCAAAATCTGGAATTTATGTTTCTGTTCTAACCTATCCCGGATTGCATCATAGGTCTGGATAAGCGGAACGTCACCCATATACCCAAATGCAAACAATTGATCTTTGTCAGTGGCAATATAGGCATACTGATCTTTGGGTACATTTCCGTGGATTTGCTGGCTTATTTCTGCATGGATTTTAGCTCTCCGCTCTTTATTCTTCAGTTTGTCGTAAACGTTCTTCAGAATAATAGTATTCATTATCGGCGACGGTAAATTAATTGCTATATTAAATTTTTTCGCAGGCACTCTGCAAAGCAGAGCCAATAGAACATCCTCATTGGATACCGGTGTTTCTTCTTCACCTTCGCTGACTTCACCTTTGAATGGATTTGCTTCGTCACCTTCCCGGCTTTTATTAGAGATGCCAAAAATATCTTCAGCACTCAGACCTTCCAAATCCTCTTCCGATTCACCACCGGAAATTTCTTCGATTTGTTTAAGAGGGCTTAGAAGTTTGGAGTTATCAATGGATTCAATGACAATTTTATTTACCGAGAGCGATGCTAAAATTGCTTTCAGCTCCAGGCTGTCATTATATAATCCCAGGACTTTCTTCTTGTTTGAACTTCGGGCTTTCTTAGACGGAGTATTTGACAATTTCTTTGAACCTCTTTTTATTGTTAGCATTTGCCAGCGCTTCTTCGTAAGAGATAATATTCTGCTCGTAGAGTCGCTTGAGATCCTGTTCCATAGTAATCATACCCAAATTGCTTCCCTGATGCAGCATCTGGTAAATCTCTCCGATATTATTGTTTTTTATTGCCGCCCTGATAGGTGGTGTCATGAATAAAATTTCCTTTGCGAGGATACGTTTTCCATCAATTGTCTTCGGTAATTTTTGCGACATGACAACTGTTAACACGTCAGCCAATCGATCTCTTACCCGATCCTGTTCAATCGAAGGCACTTCTCCGATAATCCGGTCAATGCTATCCACCGCAGAGGATGTGTGTAATGTCGAAAATACCTTATGGCCACTATCCGTCACCTCCAGGGCTGTAATGATTGTTTCCGGATCGCGCATCTCGCCAATAATGATGATATCCGGGTCCTGCCTCAAAGCTTGTATGGTCCCTTCTTTAAATGATAATACATCGCTGCCGACTTCCCTATGCCGTACGACACAGCGCTGAGGTATGTGTATATGTTCAATCGGGCTGGCGATGATAACGATATGTGCATCGACGCTCTTATTATTGGCATCGACAATGGAATCTAAGGTGGAACTTTTTCCGGAACCGGTAATGCCGGTAATCAAAATGAGCCCTTTTTTTACGTGTGCAAGGCTCATTGCCCGAGCAATATTCGGATGAAAACCATAAGAACTGATTGGGCGGATTTCGCCGGCAATCAGACGCATATTCAATCCGATGTTTCCAAGATCGAAATATATGTTTGCCCGCAAGCGTACCGGCTCGTTTTCACCGGGAACTTCATACGAATACGAAAAATCGAGGCTCTTCTTTTCGAATAAAATTTTTGTCTGACGCTCCATTAATGAGTTCAACAGGATCAAATCCATTTCATATTTGCTATATTCGCCCAATTGTGGATCCGGTTTTTTGTCTCCATGGGTGCGATACCATATTTGGCTTCTGCATCCAAGCGATCCCATATCAATATCGGAAGCTTTAATTTCTCTCATTCGATTTAGAAATCCCTGTAGCAACATCTGTAAAGAACGGCGATCCTCCTCATCCAATTCGTGTATAGCTTTGGCGAGATACATCTGTCTTTCGATTCCGAAAAGCGTAGCCGGCATCTTACCGATAATTATTTTTGTTATCTGATGTGTTTTTGGGATTAATGCTTCGTCCATATAGTCATCCGGGTTTATAACTAAAATAATTTATTTATAATCATTAATAGTGCAAATAAAATTTATGATGAGCGCAATTCAAAGAGTTTTCGCTCGAGTTCCACAATTTTTTCATTCGTGATAATCAGTTTTTGGCGCAGTATTTCGATGAGGTTCATCATATGGAGATTCACGATCTTCTGTTCCTGATGAGAGAAAAAATCCATAAGCATATGCCGGGAATAGCGTAAAACCCTTGTCGGCTCTTCCGCACGGACCGAGGCAATTCGATAGTGCTCTCGGAACAGGATAAGTTCTCCAAATACATCGCCCTTTTTTAATTCTGCTAATTTGGTACCTTGTCTCCATACTGAAATGCACCCTTCGATAATCAGATAGAGGGAGCTTCCGACTTCTCCCTTGTGTAGAATCTCCTCCTGGGCGCCAAACTTTTCCTCAATCCCTATTTCTAAAAACTTTTCAGCAACAATCTTAGGAAAGTTGGCCAGGAATAAGGGTGGTCTGTTAAAATAAATAAGACTCCCTAAATTTTTCGATATCACCTGCAGACTTTTATCCGGAATATTTTTCTGCTTTTCTGATATCTGCTCATCGTATGGAGTTTTAACTTTCATTTATATATTCTCCAAATTCTTTGGTGATATTTGGCAGCTCCAACCGGCGCTGCCATATTGTCCGCTATAAGCAAATAAAGTTTGCACAGTGAAACCGACCCTGATTGTACGAATACTGTCAAGGTCGGTCGTCTGATTTCCTGTCGTACTGTAGAAATCAAATCGAAGGTCTGTCAATCCAATTCCAACGTCATTTTCGCTGCCGTTTACCGAACGATATAGATACCGATCGTTGGGATTCTCGGTGCTTGCGGCATCCGACCTGCTGCTCAAGCGATAGTTCATGGTGTCGGGTATTCCGTTTTGATCGATATCCGCTAAAAATCGAATCGTAGTATCGGAAATCGCTAAAATTGCCGCTGTCGCCGCCGGCACGCCGTAACCGGCTTTTCTAAGGTCAAATTCTATTATTGAGGCGACCTCAGTTAAATTTTCCTGGGCCATTGTCTGCATATTATTCAGCGCACTGGTCTCTAACAACTGGAAATTCATACCTAATATGCTCAGGATAAAGATACCGGCGATCAGAAATGTTCCTGTCAATTCTATGTCAAACATATTTTAACCTATATAAGCATAGATTCGGCTAAGGTTTAAATTATTTGATAAATCAGGGCTGGAAATAGTAACGTTCGTCCGTTTATAGAGAGTGCGGATAGTTGAAAAGTTATCAAAGTCGCTCGTAGCGACGTATCCGACAGTTATAGAAACCGTGTAGAAAAATCCCTCTAAAGTAGTATCGGATACAGTATAATTATGAAAATCGTCAATATCATCAAAATTCGGATAGATTTCGCCCGCATCGACACCCAGATTGCCCGGCGCCGTGAATTCATCCGGGAGAGTAGATGGTGTTGAACTGAGTAATATTTCGTCAAATGCTTTTGACCTTGCTTCTTCTAAGTATGAATTTGCAATTCCCACGGCGCTAATTTCAAATTGCGATTGCATGATACTGACTTCACTATTGAAGCGCGATTTATTTACAGATAACGTAAAAATTCCCCAGATTACTATTGCACCGAGTAAAATCAGCAGTTCTGCTCTTCCCATAGCCTTTTTATTCCTCGACCGTAATGGCCGCTATTTCTTCGATTGTGGTAACTCCCTCTTTGATACGCTCTCTTCCGGACATTCGCAGGGTGAGCATTCCGTTTTTCACGGCTGCATCCCGAATTGCTTCCTCGTTTACCTCTTCACCCGATGTGATGATGATCTCTCGAATTTCCTTCGTGAAATAGAGAGCTTCCATGATTGCGGAACGACCTTTGTAACCACCGCGGCATTTCTCGCAGCCGACCGCTTTATATATTGTCGTGTTTTGAAGTTCCTCTTCACTAAATCCCAGCTTCAGAGCGGCTTCCCTGTCCAGATCATCGATTGGCTGTTTACAATGCGGGCAGAGTCGCCGTACGAGGCGCTGGGCCATGACGATATTTACAGAATAGGCGATTAAAAATGGTTCAATCCCCATTTTATAAAGCCGGGAGACGGCGCTCGGCGCATCATTTGTATGTAACGTGGAAAAGGTAAGGTGGCCGGTATTAGCCAATTTCATAGCAATACTGGCAGTGGTAAGATCCCGAATTTCACCAACCAGGACAATATCCGGATCATGTCGCAGAATCGACCGCATTGCATTATCAAAAGTCATTTTGTCGCTGATTTTTAGCTGTCGCGCTCCCTGGATCAGATATTCCACCGGATCTTCCACCGTGAGAACACACTTGTCCGGTGAGATAACAGCATACAGAGCAGCCACGAGTGTCGTGCTTTTCCCGCTACCGGTTGGACCGGTAATGATCACAATTCCCGATGGTTTGGTAATTGCCCGATGAAAATCGGCAAGTGCCTGCCGTTGTAAACCGAGCTTCTTCAAATCGGTGATTACTTTCCTATCATCCAGAATACGGATGACGATACTTTCCAGGCGTCGGTCGAATTCGGATCCTACAATTGGTATGATGGATACCCGATACCGAATCAAATATCCATCTACTTTTTTCTGAATAAAACCATCCTGGGCGCAGTCTCTCTCAAAGCGATCTACATTCCGGGTTTTGTCCTTGAACACAGCGGCGATCGCTTCCGGTTTTACACCTTTCTGTAAGTACCAACTTTGCAGTTTTCCATCGAGACGAAATCGAAAATCCGTCAGATTACCGGGAACTGGAACAATATGCACATCGCTGGCGCCCTGCCGGACGGCTTCTACCAGCACTCCCTCAACTAAAGTCGTAAGCGCACTCTGATTGATTTCTGCATCGAGCGCTTCTTCATCGACTTCCGCCTCTTCTTGTTCCTCTTCTTCATATTCAATTTCGTCAATCAGACTGAGGAACTCATTCTGACGTTTCAATAATTTATCAATCAGGGCGTCAATTATTTCAAGACGAGTATATACAATTTCATAATTGCGATAAGGTAATTGATCTGCAATGGATTTTAGGTTTGGGTTTGCCGGATCGGCTGTAATCAGGGTCAATTCCGTCTGTCCATTTTTCTTACTGATACTGTAGGGCAACATTTTGACCTGGATTAATTCGGAACGGAGATTGTCACCGATTTCATTTATAAACCCCGAAATGAACTCGAGCTGCTCTTCTGAGAGTCCATCGGGATTGATATCTAATTCACGGATGACAAATATCTCAGCCAATTCATGTAAAACTGCATGTCGATCTATGCCAAGGTCTTCATATAAAATCTGTCCCACAGGTCTACGCGATTTTGCACGTTCCCCCTTCTGGATTTCCAGCGCTTTTTTGAGAACATTGGGGCTTATTATTCCTTTTTCAAGGAGTATGTCACCAATTCGTCTCGCCATTTATTCCACTTTCCTCATTTGGAATTACATTACCGACGTTTCGGAAGAGACTACAGTTATAAATAACATTGCCACCATAATGATGGTCGTTACAAATAAATTAATAATATTTATGACTTTTTCCATTCGGTACGAGGTGTCCGCTTCATAATAATTTGCCAACTGTAAGGCATTGGATTTTAACGCTCCCGATTCCGCTCCCGAACGGAAACGGGAAATCGCCGTGTGTGTGAAAACCCCGGAGGCTTCCAAAGCTTCCACGATCCCTTTACCCTCCTTTAACATCAGTGGAATTGATATGTTTTTAATCTGGCTTTCCATGTAGGAATTCCGACAGGCTTCGGCGGCAATTTGAATAACGCGCACATTTTCTCCGGAACCGCTGTATAAAGAATAGAAAACTCTTGCAAATATTTCAATACTCGTCTTATGCAAGAGGGCCCCGATAGCAGGTATTTTTATCATAAACTTGTCTTTGTAGTATTTGCCCTTGGGCGTTCGAAACCAGGATACGAGGAGCCCAACGGGAATTCCGATCGCCAAAATAATCAACCACCAGTAAGCAAGCAGAAAGTCGCTGACTTCCATGGTTTTAGCTGTCATTGGCGGTAACGTTTTGCCAAATTTCAGGAACATCTTGGCTGTCGCCGGAAAAATCGCCATCACGTAGTATGCGATTACCAAAATGATAGCGCCCAGGGTGATAAAGGGCATAACAAGAGTTTTGCGCAGATTCCGTTTGAATTCCTGGTCTCTCTCCATGAACTTCGCCGTGCTTTCATAAACAACCTGCATGTTACCGCTGGTGGACGCAACCGCAAGCATATAGGCAGGAAATTTTCCAAAAACACCCCGATGCTTGGAAAATACCTCATCCCCTTCTTTTCCATCTTTTAAATCTTTATTGATTTCCCTGATCGTCTCCCGCATGCGCTTATTGCTTGTATCTTCTATTAGCAAATTCAGAATCTCGTTATAGGGCAGATTTTCTTTCAATAAATCGGCGCATAACCGCAACCAGTTTGTAACCTCCTGGCTCGGCACCTTACCTTTGAAATCAAATAATTTCGGTTGAATATGAATATCAGTGTAACCAAAGCGTTCAAAAGTTTGCCGTAGTTCCTTTTTTGAAAAAGCCTTTTGCTCTCCCTTTAGTGCGGCTTTGCCGCCCTTTTTAACGTTATAAATAAACGTAACCTTCTTCTGAAGGTTTTCAATTTTCAGGCCCTTTTTCTTTGATAAAACGGAGAGTGATTTTTTGGCTTCTTTTTTATTATCAGCCTCGATGACCCCTCTAACCCGCCGACCTTGCGGATTAATTGCTATATAGCGAAAAGACTCCATTGATTATCCTGTCCTGAAAAAACCGGTCAAGACCGGCAACTATTCCTGCGCAGCCTTGACCGGTAATTTGTTTAGCAACTCAAGATTATTATGGCAATGTGATTGTTGGTGATCCCGATACGCCATCTATACCGATTGTTGCTACTACGATAACGCCTTCTGATGTGCCTGTTGCTGTTATTACAAAGCTAGAGTCAGTACCAGCTGTTGAAATTACCAGGGTTGTGGCGTCACTGCTGGCTGAGCCTAACTTAGCGAGACCCGGAGCATCTGCTGTAATTCCAGCGAAAGATCTTCCGCCGCCACCCATCTGTACCGGTTTACGCCAGTAGGCTGCGGCATTTGAACCGACTACATTAACTTCCTGGACCAGACGATCGGATTCGGCATTGACGGCGCCCTGGCTGAACATATTGATGCCGACAACAATAGCGACACCAACAATAATTACACCCAAAACGATCATGAGCAATTGTTGTGTTCCCATGTGATACCTCCTTTGTGGTTTTTAAAGTAACTTTTTCTCATCGCGCTTTCAAAATATCCTGCCTCTCCAAAAAAGTTGTGTCATTATATATAAATTGGCAAAGCATTGATTTAATATAAAGATTTATATTAAACTTGTCAATGTCTTTTTGCATTAAATTTTAACCACCCCACGTTTTTTATCAGAGAGCGAGAGTAATTTGTTTACCATTTTCATTCATACATAGTTTTTTCAAAGGAATAAACGCTCCTGCCCTCACCGTTGCAAGCAGGATTTGGAAAATCGTGCCGATTTTGTGATGGACAAAACCGATTAATTCCTATACATTCATTTTAGCAACTGTTTTAATCTTATTTTTCGTTAATAATTGATGATGAAGCGATCTGGTTTCGGTATAGAGCAAATACATGCTGATTGTCACTACCATCAATATAATCCGGAGACATTCATAGCGTCGTAATTGGATGTTTTCCAGATGAAACTGATCTTTTATATGGCGGTGATATTCCTCGATATGCCAGCTCTTGCCATAACCCTCAAAAACATCTCTGACTATTTCATCGGGATTGCTATAGGGTGAATTGACCAAAAACAACTATATCCCCGACCGGCTCTTTTCATCACAACAAGATAAAGCGGCTGTTCCAACGTCAGATGAGTATAGGTATCAATATATCTGACCGGGACTATTCCAACCTGATATTTGTCAAACTTCAGCCGATTCTTGCGAATACGTCGAGTAAATTAAATGTGCTTTCTTGCTAATCTGTCGAATCGACATCGCTTTGCCTTTATATGACAGATGACGATTTTCCCTGAGTCTGATGATAAAATATTGTTTCATCCAGATAAGCGGCTGAATGGTCTGATCCCGGTCGCCACCCCGGTCAATAACCCATATTAACGCCTTGTGAATGGTTTCTAAAACACAGTCAATTCCCATCAATATTTCGCTATTCTCACTGACCATGTTTTTGGTAAAACTATACAGTTGACTCAAAAGAGGGGTAAAAATATTCCCACTGTGGCTCACCCCAAAAATATTCAGTATCCAATAGCCCATTCCGATTTCACCACTGCTGCAATTCCGTACCCGCTCCAAACCCTCCTGTTCCGCAGGAATTCCGTTGAAAAAAACGACTGTAACGCTTCTGAACAGGGCATAATCATGAGAATGAACCCGACTCCTGACCGCTTTAAGATGTGACGGATCGAAGATTTGCTTTGGGAGATGAGCATTTTGAGCAAATCTGGTTTACTCAACTGTCTGCGAAAACGTTCCAGTGTCGATTTTAGTTTAATGCTGTCTAAAAGATGGATTCCGATCTGATTTAAGGTGATTTGCTGAGACTTCAGGATGCTGAGAACCATATCCCGGATGATACGGGTTTCGGGCTTTGTCAGAGAGATGTTTAAACGCCGAAAATAGTTGTAAAATTTGTTTTGTAGTTGTGCTCTTTGTAAATTTAAATTAGATTCATTTTGGTAGATTTTCATGATTTTTTTATCAACTGTAATTTACTAAAAAGGAGTCTCTTTTTTAACTCTTTTCTGCTCGTAACTACTCACTATTTCAGTAACTTAATCGAAGATTCCCTATGGGATAGAAATCCTTACACTAAAAATCTTGGGGTGGTCAATAAAAGTCAATCAAACTATTGACAATCGTGTGTATAATACTGTATATTATAATGTGATATTTGGAGATGGAAAATAATTGAAAGACATAAACGAATTAATATAACCTTACCAAAAACTCTGGAAGAGGAACTTACCTTCGTATCTAAGGAGTTGAATGATAAAAAAAGCCATATTATAGCCCGCGCACTAAATTTATACTTTGATGAATTAGATACATTAATTGCCGACAACCGATATAAGAAATATAAAGAAGCTAAATCAAAAACCTATACTCTTGCTGATTTGGATAAAGTAATCGGCTAGTTTATTGTATTCATTCGAATTCCTAAATATACTAAAGCAGAGAATGACTCGGAAAAATATGTTGAAGCAATATTGAATTCGCAGTCAATTAAAAAAGTAGTAGTTGCAGGACCAGATACAGGCAAAACCTATCTTTTTAAAAAAATACTTGAAGGACAAAAAAATACAATTACACTGACTTTTATTAATTCTCTTGTAGAAGATTTATCTCTAGAATTGTATGGAATGTCAGAGGTAAGAACCCTTCACAGTTTTGCTCGAAGTATTCTTAGCAACATTGTAAAAAAATATTAATATTTATCCGAAACTTTCTAAAGTAATAAAACACGATGCTGAAATTTTAATTGGCCAAGAAGTTGATTTTGATAAATTATTTCTTGACATTATTAAACATCTATAGTAAAATCACAAACAATATGATGCCTGAGTTTAGTTTTTATAGAAAGCCTAATAGCAATGAATTTAAAAGACTGCTATTCATCGAAAAATTCCAGAAGATTAACAAAGGAAGTAATAATGAAAAATGATATAGATAAAAGACCTATTAATTTTTATGGCTTGGCTATATTTTTATATTTGATAAAATGTGTCTCTACCACCTCTTATATAGGAAATATTCCAGAAAAATTGAAAATAGAGAAAATGACTGGAGATAGTGTTGAAATTAGCTGAAAATATTCCATTCCTTCAAATGAAGAAGTAGATTTTATTATCGCAAGAAGGGTTAGTGCCGGGTCCTGGGATGAAAGCTATGGAATGACTTCTTATAAATATTTTATGAAGAATTAAACCTGACTACCCAGTGCGGGAGCACTGGGAAGTGTACTTTATATATAAATCTGGAGGAAGAAATGAATGAAAAAATAAGAGACGTAATACATATAACTTTTTCCGCTGTTTTTGTATTTAGTATCTTTTTGTATATTTCATGTGGAGATTTAACTGGGCCTGAGAAAAAGGAAACAGCAACTATTACTGGATATGTAATGGATAATAGTGGGAAGTCAATTAGCGGTGCAAGTATTGTAGTTACCAGTGAAGGTTATTCAGCGAGTACAACAAGTAATGACACTGGATATTTTGAGTTAAATGTTAAAGTAGAACTTGATACTATGATTACTTTGGAAATAGATATAAATAAATATGGATATGAAAAGGAAACTATACCTGTTTATGTTACAGGGGGCGGAGATTATCAACTAGGCGAAATTTTGTTAAAGATTGATTATTATGCACCGATGCCTGAGCAAGAGCGGATAGAAATATCGGGAAGAATATATGATAGTAATACAAATGAACCAATTAGTAAAGTCGTTGTACTGACTGACTTTTCAAGTAGATGGGCAACGAGTGATTCAGCAGGCTATTTTAGTCTGGGGCTAAAAATTATAGAACCAGTTAGGGAGATTAATTTTACCTTCAATAAGGATGGTTATGTTTCTGCTACAAAGACAAAATATTGGATATCACCGTCAGATAGTGAAGGGATAAATCTAGGTGAAATTAGGTTAACTCCTGCTACGGGGGAAGTTTGTAAAGAGGACGCTACTCATAAGCCTTCTTCGATTGCATTTATATCTGCTACGCATAAAGAATTAAATGTTAAAGAAGTCGGTGGTATTGAAGAAACCATTTTAACTTTTGAAGTTCGTGATTCATCTGGGACCCCTATCGATATTGATACTACAGTTATTGTTTCTATTCTTCATGGCCCTGGTGGAGGGGAAACAATATCTAATAAGTTTATCAGAACAAATAACAAGGGGCAAGTAGAAGCAAGACTTGTTAGTGGAATAAAAGCAGGGGTTGTTCAAATTCTTGCAACCATTCCTACTGAAGATATTGAAATAAGATCCCAACTAGTAATAATTGTAATCCATTCAGGCTTACCTGATGAGAGTCATTTTTCTCTTGCAGCCGAATATTTAAATATTCCTGGACTTGTTAAATTTGGTGTTACTGATAATATTACTGCATATGTTGGTGATAAATACGGTAATTACGTTAAAGATGGAACAGCTGTATATTTTACGACAACAGGAGGGATGATTTATGGAGCTGGATTTACTCAAGGGGGGGAAGCTACATCTATACTTAAATCGTGTGAGCCTTTGCCCGAAGATGGCATTGTAACTGTATTTGCAAAAACTGCTAATAGAACTGCTAATACTATCAATGATTCAATTGTAGCACGTAGTACAGTTTTATTTTCTGGCGCACCAATGATCAGAAATATTCATCCCCAAGATTTTTATATAATAAAAAGTTATGATCCGAATTTGCATCCCTCTGCATACGATTCAAGTAGGGCTACTGTATATTTCGAAGTTGAAGATGAGAATGGTAATCCTCTTGCGTCGGGAACAAAACTGAGTATTACTCCTAACCCTGATGCAGTCTCAATAAGTACTAATTTCCCCACTAATGGTTTACCTGATACCCAGGATACAACATATACCAATTTTAAGATGATTATTGTAGGTAAGAAATTGGAAGACATTTTGAGCGGAGAAGAATATACCGGATCAGTAACTATTAGTATTTCAGTGTCTGGTCCCAATGGAAGGGCTTCGGCGAATATTGTTGGCTTTATTCAGGCAGAATAATAGTAAATAGGTGCTTTTCATTAGTTTGGCTGATTTTTTACACTTTTTCTATAACTATCTTATTATAGGTGGAATAGCTAGGTTAAGAGCCAGTCCCAATCAGCAATTTATTATGATCCGCCTGATGTTTTGGTCGGAGACCTTATTCAAATAGATAATGGTAAAGCCTATTTGATAAATATGAAAGACCCTGCTAGCTCATTAACAGTCTCCGGAATGCTGATTGATCCTGATACTCTTATTGAACTGGTATAAGGATGAAATTGGATTGCTTATTATCCTCAGTTTTCTTTACCGTTAGAAAGTGCGTTAAATAGCATTATTTCTAATATTTACCAGATTGAAAACCAGAACCAATCGGCTACATATTATGGCTCATGGGTCGGTGATCTAACAAATATGGAGCCAGGTGTGGGATATAAATTGAAAACTAGTGAATCTGGTATTCTTGTTTACCCCAGCTCGCCCCCAAAATTGTCTAAGTATAGATTTTCTGATAAATATTCTGTTTCTAAATCAACTTAACTCATCCGGCAACTGCCGGATAAGTTAAGTTTCAATTTATCGAAAAAACCGACATTATAGACAGACTCTAAACAGTTCTGTGGTCAATATTAATTTTATATTCAAATAGAAGTGACGAGAAATAATGAAAATTAACAGTATATAATAAAAGTTAAAAAATCAAGAGGGAGAATTAGTTTCTTCTGGGATATATTTTCTCAGGATCGCAAGTGGGAGTTATTGCAAGACAGATAAGATGATTTTTATCAGGTAGAATAACTTTGTCACGATGGACTCCTTCGGAGCGAAAGTTAACCCTACTACGTAACTTAAAAATTTAGGGGGTGTGATGATATAACCTTTAGTAAGTTGACTGAGTGAAAACTTCATTCTATCACACCCCCTAAATGTACCAAATGTAGTATTTGCAATTACAAGTTGGTACTATATCAGGCATTTGCCTGATTTCCTATCTCAAAGAGATGTCTGCGACAAATGACGTTGTAGGGTTAACTTCATGGTAATTTTTAACAGTAACCGGATTTCTTCTAAATATACAGACGCAACTTTCGCAAAGGTTTAGTCAATCCACCTGACTTTTGAAAGTTGTGTTTTGAGCTCACTCATGACACATTCTTTTTAAAGTGGCAGGAGTAGCTCCTACCACAACTATTAAAAAAAATCCAACCCCAGTTAATATAGAAGAAAATTTAACGGGGCAGGCGGGGTAAAGTGTATCAGGGCGACTATACGGGGTTAATTGATAATTGATAATTTTTAATTGATAATTAATTGCTGAGGAATAGCCTTGCTTTTATATTTTATTTGCTACCGAACTGTTTCACAAAATATTTAGCAGTTAATTTTTCACCTGTGGCATGAATTATCATTTCATCCCAGCGATATTTTTTCCCAGGATTAAAAACATTTTCGATAAAATATTTCCCGATTTCAGGGTTACCTGCAAATTTTATTTCATCAATTGAATCGAGATACTGACTTTTTGCAATTGCAAAAAGATACTGTGATGCAAGCATTTCACCTAACATATAGTTATGATAATATACAGGTACGGAGCAGATATGTATTTTAGTTGCCCAGTCCGGCATATTTCTTCCATCTGGTCTTTTCACCATCTGATATTTTTCAACAAGGTCCCACCACAATTTGTTCAAATCCTGGTAAGGATTCTCATAAAGGGATTTTTCAAAATGAACCATAACCTGAACCCATCTCGAAAATATCAACTGCTCAAGGCGAAGGGTTTTCCGTGTTGCTTCATCAATCTTTTCTCTTTCTTCATCAGAAATCTCCATAATCTCCTGCATCCAATTTGCATTTTTAGATAAACGTCCGAAAAACATAGCAACGGCTTCAGTAGTGAATATATGAGCAGGTTCCCTTAAGGCAAAAGGTAAATTCCTATCCATATAGATTTCATAGATGGCATGACCAAGTTCGTGTAAAACGGTACCAGTCCACTCCTCAGTAGGTCTCACGTTTGTCATTATTCTCACGTCGTCTTTTCTGTCAATATTTGTGCAATAAGCATGAGGATATTTGCCTTCTCGCTCATACAGATCACTTTTGCTTAAAATAGGCTCGACATCGATTCCAATACTTTTATAAAAATCAGCAACAAGTTTTACAATGTCTTTATCCGCATAATAAGGATCGAGTTTGATTTCTGTGATTACAGGTGCTGACTGGAAATAGGGGTCGGCATAATCCCATGGTCTAATGTCTTTTATATTAATATTGAATTGAGATGCCAGCACAGAATCCATCTCTTGTTTTACTTCTATAAATGGTGTCCTTGTTTCCCTGTCAAGTTCATCAAATAGTTTAATAAGCTCATTTGGGTTTTGTTCATTAACAACTAATCTCATCTGATAGTAATTATCAAATCCCATGGCTTTTGCTGATTCATTTCGAAGTTTTGCTAGTTTTATCATGTCTGACTCTACCACAGGACCAACCTGTTTAGATGCCTCCCACGCTTTTTTACGTAGTACAAGATCATTTGATGCCTTTAGAATGTCACTGATGTCATTACCGGTAACAGGCTTACCATCGATTTTTCCTCTAAAGACATTAAAATTTTTCTCTACTTCAGTTGAAAGTTCGGTTATCTTTTTTAACAAACTTGTATCTGCCTGATTAGCAAGAAATTGATAGTAAACGACTTCGAGTTCACGTGCTAAAATTGGATTGGAAATTTTTCCTGTTTCTTTAGAAGTTTTTACCTTCTGAAAGTCTTCAGAATTCGAAAATATTTTAGTTAGTTGTATATCAATGTCAGCGTACAAATTGTAATACTCATCCTTGCCTGAAGCAGTAGCATCCCAGTATGCTTGTGACATTTGAGCGTAAAGCGGTTCAACAACTGTTGTTAAATTATCGAGAAATTCTTTTGTTGTCATCTCATTCTCTGAAGGTTTTTTGGCATAGCTGAAGAGAATAAGGAAAGACATTATAAGGGCAAACAACTTTTTCATTATTGACCTCCATTTTTATTAATTTAATATTCACTATTAAAAATTTAGAAAACAGTATCAAGGAATGCAAGGTGTAGAAGTGATATTTTGAAATATTTTAAGGGATTTTTAAATGTCAGGACTAAGGTTCTGAGAAAACCGAACAGGAGTGTTCGGTTTACGGTGTAATTTAATTCTTGATTTATCTTGAGTTTTTTCTTTTTTCTCATATTTTATATGTATATATTGAAAATGTTAAATTATCCTGAACTTTATAATTATGAAGAGGTTTTGTATGGAAAAAATAGCATATACAATTCTTGCAATTATTGCGGTGGCTTTCTTTATATGTATGCTCGCAGGATTTATTGCCGCCTTTCCTTACGGTATTATAGGTCTCTTGTTGATAGTTGCTTTTGGGCTGTTATTTATAAAAGTATTAAAAGAGCGATTATCAAGAAAAGAAGACGATTATTATTCGAAAAAATTCGAAAAATAGGGAGTAAAAAATGTTAGTGACAACTCAAGACGAATTTGCAGATTATACAATAGTTGAAACTTTAGGTCTTGTTAAAGGTAATACAATTCGAGCCAGACATGTTGGTAAAGATATAATGGCAGGATTAAGAAATTTAGTTGGAGGTGAGATTACAGAATATACAAAAATGCTCGCTGAGGCAAGAGAACAGTCAATTGATAGAATGATTAAAAATGCAGAAGAAATGGGAGCAGATGGAGTTGTTTGTCTCAGGTTTACTACATCGTCTGTAATGCAGGGTTCCGCAGAATTACTTGCTTATGGAACAGCAGTAAGATTGAAGAAAAAGAAATAGATCGTAATACGTTTATCAAATAAAAGTTGTTCCTATTTTGTATTCTATCAGACACCGAATCCCGAAAATCGTGATTTCACCCCGATTTATTTGGGATTCAACTTGATAGAGGGTGATAACGTACCCCACGGCTATCCGTAGGATCCCGTTGGGAAAGCCCTATTTCTCCCCGAATAGCGGGATTTCACTCCGTTCAACTTTATAGAGAGGAATTTTCCCTCAGTGGAGCAAAGGAGAGTTTTTATAGTATTAAAAGAAAATCACAAGCACAGAGATATTTTTATTGCAATATGTGAAACCATATAATAAATTTCTAATACTTAAGTTAAATTAAAAATATGTATTACTTAATTACCAAAATATTTTTATATAAAAATTACTTTTGGGAGATTAAATGAAAGTTAGATTTTGGGGTGTCAGAGGATCAATTCCTACTCCTCCTACAAGTGAACAGATTAAAAATAAGATACGCAATATTGTAAAGAAAATATCGCTGGCATCAATTTCCTCTCCTATTAAGATTGAAGAATTCTTGAATAACCAATCTGTAATTGATACGGGATTAGTAGGAGGGAATACCTCCTGTGTTGAATTGAGGGTAGATAATAAACTTTTTATATTTGATATGGGAAGTGGAATAAAAGGTCTTGGAAATTATCTTTTAAAAAATGACCAGTATAAAGACGGTCTGGAGATTCATATTTTTTTAAGTCATACTCATTGGGACCACATAATGGGTTTTCCATTTTTTATTCCAGCATTTTTCCCAAGTAATAAAATTTATTTTTATAGCCCTCATCCAAATTTAAAAGAGAGAATGGAAGTCCAACAGGATTTCAGATTTTTCCCTGTATCTCTTGATCATATGTCTGCTAAAAAAGAATTTATACAACTTAAACATAACTCTGAAATTCAAATTGGTAATGTCAAAATCAAGAATATTCCCTTATATCATCCTGGAGGATCATTTGGATATAAAGTTGAGCACAACGGTAAAACCTTTGTATATGCCACTGACTCTGAGTACAAGGATTTATCAAAGGATTCGATAAAACACAATTTGGAATTTTTTAAAGATGCAGATTTATTGGTATTCGATGCTCAATATACTTTTGAAGAGGCAGTACATAAGGAAGATTGGGGACACAGCTCAGCACTAGTAGGTATAGATTTCTCGATACAAGCGGGAGTGAAGAAACTTGCCTTGTTTCATCATGAGCCGGAACGTGATGATTATGAAATCTACAATATATTAAAAAAATCTATGGATTATAAAAAAATCAATTACCCGGATTCTCAACTTGAAGTATTTTTAGCCACTGAAGGACTCGAAGTAGATTTGTAAAAAAAGCTAGATGTCTATAGTTAGTAATAATAAAATGATTTCAATTCTCTTACTCGTTATTTTTATTTAACCTGAATTATTTACCGCAGTGTATGGTTGGCAAAATAATAAGTTTGTATCAAATGTTTCACTTTGTTGCAATATCAGGTTTATATAAAAGGTCTTCATTTACACTTGTTTTACCGAATAAAAATAAGAAAGCGGTAATGTTAGATGATACTATATACTTTTTATCATTTGATGATGTTTCAGATGCGATTATTGTTTGGGCAATATTAAACAGTGAACCTATACAGAATTTGCTAAGATCTATCACTTTTTTAGATGCAAAACGACCTTATACAAAAAGCATTTTGATGAGAATCGACTTAACTAAAATTGTATCAGATTTAGAATATAACGATATAAAAAATTTTGTAACGGTTTTGGAACCATCAATGCTCTCATACGCCTCAGAAAATAAATGGATTTGTTTAAAAAATATGTTAAAAAGTATAAGTAGCAATAAGAATCAAATTTCGCTATTTTAATGACAAATATCAGTCCTCAAGAAAAAGTAAATAGTTTTATTTTTAAAACTTCTGTCAATTAAGATTCGTATAGGTAAAAATAGAAGAATTATGAAATCCCCAACAGTTTTGATCATTAAAATGGGTTCAACATACAGGAAATTGAAATCACAGATAGGTGATTTTGACTTATGGATCAAGCAGTCAATTGATAATCCAAATATTCAATGGAAAACAAAATCAGTATCTCAGGTTGAACCTGAAAATATTGGATCTTATCAGGGAATAATATTAACAGGAGCACATGCAACGTTAACACAGCATTATCAATATCTTGATGGAATGAAGCGTGTAATTGAAAATATAATTGAGCATGAAATCCCAACTCTTGGAATCTGTTTTGGACATCAAGTTATCAATAAATTTTTGGGCGGTGAGGTTATCACTAATCCGCTTGGCCCTGAGATTAGCATCTCCAGAATTCAACTAACATTAGATGGGATTGTTGATCCAATTTTTAAAGGACTAACTGGTGCTAAAATTCAAGTATATTCCTCGCATGTAGATGTTGTGTCAAAAATTGGTGATGGTGTAATATCCCTGGCGTGGAATGAACAGACGCAATTTCAGGCGACAAGATATGGAAATTTTATTTACACCGTACAGTTCCATCCTGAGTATAATAAACAAATCATGGAGTTTTATATAAAGCAGAATTGGAATTTGTTAAAAACTGGACATTTACGGAATCCACTTTATATTTCAAATCCTGATGTAATATTGAAAGCCAATAAGAAGATTGTAAATAATAAGAGAATGTTAGAGAATTTCGTTCAACTTATTTTTAGCTCAATGCTTGTTAAGTAAAATATGGAAGCCGTTATTAGCCATCCCTGGAATGTTACAATTCAACAAGCAAAAGAGATACAGATTTCTCTAAGCAAAAAGGTTTTATTAAAGCCACTTCGGAAGAAAATTAGACTTATAGCAGCCGTAGATGTATCTTATACTCGTTGGGATAAGCAGGGGTATGCAGTTTTGGGGATTTTTTCTATTAACTATGACAACTCAGGTAGATTTATCGGTATCAAAGAAGAGACGATTTTTACGAGAAAAGATAGAGTAATTTTTCCTTATGTACCAGGATATTTGAGTTTTAGAGAAATTCCGATGCTCTTGCCGCTCTTTAAAAAGGTTGATACAATCCCGGACGTTTTACTTGTAGATGGGGTAGGAATTGCTCATCCGAGAAGATTTGGGCTGGCAGCACATTTGGGTGTCCTATATGATATTCCTTCAATTGGTTGCGCAAAATCCAGGCTTGTTGGAATATACAAAGAACCCGCTGCAAAAAAAGGTAGTTTATCGAAATTGATTTTTAAGGAAGAAGAAGTGGGAGTTGTTTTAAGAAGTAAAGATAATTGTAAACCTCTGTTTGTATCACCCGGCAATAAATGTAATGTTAAGAGTGCAGCAAGGATTGTGTTAAAATGTTGCAGTAAATATCGTTTAACAGACCCTATACGCAGGGTTGACGCAATCTCTAAAGAGATAAGAAAGGGATATGATAGTAGCAGTAGAAGTAAGTAGTAAGCAGTTTACCCTGTGGAATGCTTGTCCCGTAGGGAGCGAAGCGACTGTACGGGGGCGAAGACTATTCAACAGGGTAGGCAGTAGTAGCAGTGGAGGAAATAGAAGTAGTAGAAAGTATAGAAGTCAAAATTAAAACTATTCCGATACAACAATAGAAAGTGGAGATGGTTAAAATGAAAAAAATCTATCGTAGTAAAAGTCAGAAAATAATAGGAGGTGTTTGTGGCGGACTTGGAGAATATCTTGATATTGATCCAGTAATTATTCGAATAATATGGTTCATTCTTCTACTCGGGGGTGTAGGTTTGCTTGCATATATTATTGCCTGGATAATCATACCCATAGAACCTGAAGGTTTTAATTATGAAGCGAATGAAGAAACAAGAGTTAAAGGAAGTAAAGAATCCGGTGACGGTAACGCTCGAATGTTATTAGGTATTATTTTAGTTGTTATTGGGTTATTATTTTTTATGAGGGAAATGTGGTATTTTAATAATGTATTTGAGCAAGTATTTAGATTTGGTTGGAGATATTTTTTGCCCGCTTTGCTTATTACTCTTGGGGTATATATAGTAGTTAAAGGAAGTAAAAATGAATATAAAAATGACAAAGAATGAAGTACTCATATTTTCCCCAAATTTTCCTTCTTCAAACTGTGAAATTACTAAAGATTCGGGATTTGAAATTCTTCATTAAGTCAATAAATACCCACTATTCTTTTTCGGTTTCCCAAACGCCTGTTTTTAAATACTTATCAATCGACTTAGCTGCAACACGTCCGTCTCCCATCGCCAATATAACCGTTGCAGAACCTCTAATGATATCACCCCCTGCAAAAACTCCCTTTTTGGATGTCATTCCCGTTTTGAGATCAGCAATAATGTTTCCCCATTTGTTACATTTCAGATCCGGAATAGTCTGAGAAATTAGTGGATTTGGGCCATTGCCAATTGCAATAACGCCCAGATCAATGTCAAAGAGAAATTCGGAACCTTCAATAGGAATGGGTCTTCTACGACCAGAATCATCGGGTTCCCCCAACTTCATACGGATACATCTTGCCTGTTTAACCCATCCGTCATCGTCACCAATGTATTCAA
>Ga0315538_1000518_pt1 | contig 24105 bp, 19 predicted proteins | sample SalMarSW160230MG_2_FD_203834 | JGI IMG/M metagenome (GOLD analysis project Ga0315538, IMG submission 203834) | Salt marsh sediment microbial communities from the Plum Island Ecosystem LTER, Massachusetts, United States - Salt Marsh Sediment SW1601-230 ...
AGGTCTACATCGAGCGCCGCGGCAAGCTTGAGCTGACCACCGTCGCCTTCCGGAACGACGAGCACGTGATGCACGTCATCGACCGGATCATCGCCCCGCTGGGCCGGCGCATCGACGAGTCCAGCCCTCGGGTCGACGCGCGCCTGCCGGACGGCTCGCGCGTCAACGCGATCATCCCGCCGCTGTCGCTGATCGGACCGGTGATCACGATCCGCAAGTTCTCGTCCAGGCCGTACACCGTCGACGACCTGATCAGCTTCGGGACGGCCACGCGGGAGATGTTCGACTTCCTCAAGGCCTGTGTCGAGACTCGCCTCAACGTCTTCGTCTCGGGCGGCACCGGCTCGGGCAAGACCACCTTCCTGAACGTCCTGTCGTCGTTCATCCCCAACGACGAGCGGATCGTGACCATCGAGGACGCGGCCGAGCTCCAGCTCAACCAGGAGCATGTCATCACCCTCGAGTCGCGGCCGCGCAACCTGGAGGGCGAGGGCGAGATCACGATCCGCGACCTGCTGCGAAACGGCCTGCACATGCGCCCGGACCGCATCGTCGTCGGTGAGTGCCGCGGCGGCGAGGCCCTGGACATGCTCCAGGCCATGAACTGCGGCCACGACGGATCTCTCTCGACCGGCCACTCCAACACCCCGCGCGACATGCTGGCCCGTCTCGAGACGATGGTCTTGATGGCCGGCTACGAGCTGCCGCTGCGCTCGATCCGGGAGCAGACCGCCTCTGCCATCGACCTGATCGTCCACACCGCCCGCCTCAAGGATGGCTCCCGCAAGGTGGTCAACATCACCGAGGTCTACGGCATCGAGGACGACGAGATTCTCACCCAGGACATCTTCGCGTTCGAGCAGACCGGCATCGTCGAGGGCAAGATCCAGGGCGACCTCGAGCCCACCGGGATCCGGCCGACATTCATGGCCAAATTCAAGGAGAACGCGATCGTGTTGCCTCCGGGCGAGTACGGCATCCCGCCCGAGGATCCGGCTCGACCGGACCGCACCCTCTCACGAAAGGCGCGCTTCTCCGCTGAGGGAGTATCGCAACTCGACCCGTCGCTGCTCAGCAGCAGGGTGGCGAAGGCCGGAGGCATGGTCTACGTGTCGTCGATCGGACCGATCGACTCAGAGACGAAGCAGATCGTCCCGGGCGGCATCAAGGAGCAGACCGCTCAGTGTCTGAAGAACCTGAAGGCCAAGCTCGAAGCCGAAGGGAGTTCGCTCGAGAAGGTGGTCTGGGCTAACTGGTCGCTCCGCGACCCGTCCGACTTCGACGCCTTCAACAAGGAGTGGGCGCGCTGGTTCCCGGGCGAGATGCTGATGGGTCAGGGTACGTTGATGCCCCCGCTGCAGCGCCGCGCCGGCTTCAAGATCTCGCTCGGAGTGATCGCCCAGAGCTGACCGCAGCCAGCGGGGCTGGCCGCAGCCAGCGGGGCTGGCCGCAGCCAGCGGGGCTGACGGGTCGTCAGCGCCTGGGGCCGCGGGGCTCCATCCTTGACCAGCCGGCCATGATGCCGGCCAGGGCCAGAGCCAGGGCGGCCATGATCAGCCACATTCCGTTCCCTCCATCATCGTGGCGCGGGGTCTCGCTCACTGTCGGCGGCGGCGTGGACCCGGATGTCGCCGTGGGCCCGGGCGCAGGTGGATCGGTGGCGCCGGCCGCCGAGACGACGACCGTCAGGGCTGCCGTGGCGCAGATGTCGTGCACGTCGCAGGCTGTGATCGTGATCGGGTAGCTGGCCGGTGAGGCGCTGTCGGTCGACCCGCCCCAGACCCCATCGGAGCCCAGCGTCAGACCGTCGGGCAGGGTCCCCGAGAATGAGAGGGTCGCGGAATCGCCCGGGTCCGGGTCCGAGAAGCCCACCGGGCCCGGCAGGGCCCCGCCGACCACGACGGAGACGATCGAGCCGTCCACGCCCGCCCCGAAGACGGGTGCCCGGTCGACGGTCACCCAGACCACGGCGCTGGCGCAGGCGCCGGTGCCGGTGTTGCAGACGTTGTAGCCGAAGCTGTCGCTGGCTATGCCTCCGGCGGTCGAGTAGACAATCGTGCCGTCGCCGTTCACCACCGCCGAGCCGCTTGCCGGCCCACTCGTGACCTGCAGCGTGGTCGGGTCCCACGTGCCCGAGCCGGCGCTGTCGTTGTCGAGGACCGATACCGTGACCGCCAGGCCCGGGATCGCGAACGCAGCGTCGTCGTAGGCGACCGGCGTGCCCGGCAGGGCGGCCACGGTGATCATGACTGTGGCTTCGGCGCAGGCCGCCTCCGTGTCGCAGGCCCGATAGGCGAAGGAATCGGAGCCGACGAAGCCAGGGCTGGGCGCGTAGTCGAACGATCCGTCGGCGCTGAGGCTGAGCAGGCCGTGATCGGGGTCTGTGACAAGCTCGGCCGTGAGGGCGTCGTCGTTGGGGTCGCTGTCGTTGGTCATGACCCCCGGGGCGCTCACGGCCAGGGTGCTGTCCTGGTCCAGGCCGTACTCGTCGTCGGGCGCGACCGGGCGGTCGTTCGTCACCGACAGCGTGACCGTCGCAGGCGCCGAGCAGAGCGATCCCGGATCGGGGGTGCAGGCGGTGTAGATGAACGTGTCCGTGCCCGTGAAGCCGTTGACGGGATCGTAGTCGAATGAGCCGTCCGCCCGGAGGGTGAGGCTTCCGTGGGCCGGGCCTGCCTGGAAGACGGCCTGTAGGGCCAGGCCGTTGGGGTCGCTGTCGTTGGCCAGGACGCCCGGGGCCTCCACCGAGTAGACCTTGTTCTTGCGCACGTCGTACGCGTCCGGGGCGGCAACGGGGGCCGCCTGGCCGACCGCGACGGTCAACGTCGCCGAATTGGAGCAGAGGTGCGTCGGGACCGTCGTGTCGCAGACGAAGTAGCTGAGCGTGTCGGTTCCGAAGTAGCCCGAAGCCGGGGAGTAGGTAATCGTGCCGTTGGCGTTGACCACCGCCGAGCCGTGGTCCGGGCCGGAGGCCACGGACACGGACGAGGCCAGGATGTTGTTCTCCGGGTCGGTGTCGTTGGCCAGCACGTTGACGGTCACCGTCGAGCCCTGGGCGACCGCGGCCGAGTCGTCATTGGCCGTCGGGGGATGGTCGACCCGGGTGACCTCGACCGATACCAGGGCGCTGTCGCACAGCCCGTGGTTGTCACAGACCTGGTACAGGAACGCGTCCGAGCCGTAGAAGTAGCCTGTCGGGGAGTAGGTGATGACGCCCGTAGCCAGGTCCACCGCCGTCGAGCCGGAGGTCGGTGGCACGATGACGGCAGTCGTCGACGGGACCAGCGATGCTCCCGCACCGGCCGAATCGTTGGCCAGCACGTCTATCGCCACGGGGGTTTCCTCGGCGGTCGTTGCTCCATCGGGACGAGCCGTCGGCGGGTTCAGCGGGACCGTGGAGACGGTCATCGAGACGTCGGCCCGGGAGCACTGGCCGACCGTGTCGCAAACCTCGTAGCGGAAGGTGTCGGCGCCGGCGTACCCGGCGTCGGGGGCGTAGGTGATCACCCCGGCCGCCGAGACGCCGTCGATGGAGCCGTGGCCGGGCGGCGTGACGACGGTCACCGAGGCCGGATCGATGTTGTCGTCCGGATCCCAGTCGTTGTCCAGGACGGCCACGGCAACGGGAACGTTCTGGAGGGTGGCCGCGGTGTCGTTCACGGCCACGGGCGGCGCGTTCGTCACCAGGACGTCGGGGTTGTCGCCGGCCGAGACGGCGCTGCTGTCTGAGGACGAGCCGTAGCCGCCACCCAGCGTCTGGCCCGAGTAGACCGCCTGGGCCTGGTTGCTGATCTGGGTGCCGGCAGGCAGCCCATCGTTGACGGTCACGTCGAACTGGAGGGTCGTTAGCTCGCCCGGGGGCAGCGTGCCGCCCGTCGTCGCGTCCGCCCCGATGCCCAGCCTGAAGGTCAGCACGCCTCCGGAGTACTCGACCTGGTCATCACCCGGGACGTCCGTCTTGGCTCCTGCGTTCGGGCCGGTCACGATGATCGCGCTGCCCGGGACGTAGGTGACATTGGGGGAGATGGGGTCGGTCAGGATCACGAACGTGGCCGGGTCGTTGCCGCTGCTGCGGGCGCACAAGGTGTAGCGAATCGTGTCGCCGTTGTAGAGGGCCTCGGTGTGGGTCAGGTTCTGGGAGGACTTGGTCACGTCCACCGACGGTGTGAAGACGTCCGTCTGGAACGTGACCACCGTCGGGTAGTAGATGTCCTGGGTCGTGGCGTAGGTGAAGGTGGCCGAGGTGACGGAGTTGCCCAGGATGCCGTCGGCGTTGACGATGTCGGCGTCGAAGGCCATCTGGTTCACGTAGTCGGGGTTCTTGGCCGAGAAGCGCGAGCCGTCGATCGTGATGGAGCTGTTGAAGAAGTTGGAGGCGGGGTTCGGGCCGTTCGACAGGGGCGTCCCGTCGAGCGACATCGAATCGCCTGTGTAGCCGACGTCACCCTCGAAGACCACGCTCCCGATCTCGGTGTGGACGGTCCCCATCGCCGGCGTCAGGAAACCGGAGACGGTGGTGCTGATCGAGCTCGGGTTGGTGGTGTTGACGACCGAGTAGCCGTCGAAGACGACCAGGTTGCGCAGCGGCAACGACAGGTTCTCGTAGACCACTATGAGCGCCCAGGCCGCGTACCTGTCCGATGCCCCGACTGCCGACTGGACGTTGCCCGCCCAGTACGTTCCGTTGGGGCTGGCCAGGCCGGCCACGAGCGGCGTCACGTCGGCCACGGCCGAGTACCGATCGGCTGATGTGTCGACGTCCAGCCGCGTCGCGGATACGTCGACGTAGCTGCCGCCGGGGACGCGGAAGCTGGCGATGCCACGCTGGGCCGAGGTGCTCTGGCCGGCCCACGTCAGCTCGGCGAAGAGGACGCTGGACCCCGTGGGCAGGCTCAGCGTGGCCGAGGACGAGTTGAAGGTCGAGCCGTCGCCGTCCACGTCCACGTAGGCCATCGTCCAGCTGTTGTTGTTGTTGCGCGACACAGGGGTGGCGGTGCCGTCGCGAGCCTGGGCGCACGTCGCCCCGCCGGACGTGGCTCCCGTGGCGCATGAGGCCAGCGTGTTCCCGACGAGGGTGATGGCCCCCTGCGCGTTCACCGAGAAGCGGGGCGTGAAGCCGCGGACCTGGAAGGAGGCGTTCGCCTGCGGGACGCCGACGAACAGGGCCGGCAGCAGCAGGGCCGCTGCGGCCGCGAAACGTGCAAGGCCGCGTGGCAACCGCGGTCGAGCGCGTCGGACGGCAGACGCGTGCATATCCACCACCCCCGGGGGCGATACCAGCACGGATGACGAGATACATCGCCCCAGCTTCGGAGTCTAGGCAGCCTCCGGCCCGCCGTCGCGAGGCGTTTTCGTACCGCAGGCTCGGTACTCTCGGATGGCTCGTCCAGGCTACCTTGGGGCTAGGGCGCGAAGATGGACCGCGCTCCGGCCAGCCCCAGCTCGTAGGCCTCGACGAGCCTGTCCCAGGAGGCATCCATCTCGGCGTCGATCTGCTGGCGTGCGGGGTCGGCGTCGAACCAGGCGATCGTGCGCCGGATGCCTTCGGCGAACCGCACCCTGGTACCGAACTCGGGCACCAGGCTGCGTAGCCTGGCGGTGTCGAAGACGGCGCTGCACGACTTGTCGCCGATCAGGCTGCCGGTCATCTCCGGCAGGCAGGCCACGATGAAGTCGGAAGCGATGTGGATCAGGCGGGGCTCGACCCCGGCCGCGGCGGCCGTCTGGCGGTAGATCTGGTCCCAGGCCAGGACCTCGTCCGAGACGACGTTGTAGGCCTGGCCGACCGCCTCGCTTCGGCCGAGCAGGCCCAGCAGGCCAACCGCGAAGTCGCTGTTGTGGGTGATCGTCCACACCGAGGTCCCGTCGCCGGGCACGATGAGCGGCTTGCGGGCGCGCATCCGAGCGACTGCGGTGTAGGGCCGCGTCCAGCTGTTGACCGCCAGCGGCACCTGCGTGTCGCCGTAGGTCAGCGAGGGGCGGACGACGGTGACGGGGAAGCCCTGCTCGTGGTGGGCCCGGAAGAGGCGCTCCTCGCAGGCGATCTTGCCGCGCGAGTACTCCCAGAACGGGTTGGCGAGAGGCGTCTCCTCCGAGATCAGCCACTGAACCGGCGGCTTCTGGTAGGCGCTGGCCGAGCTGATGAAGACGAACTGGTCCGTCCGGCTGCCGAAGAGGCGCAGGTCGCGTTCGACGTCGTCCTCTGTGAAGGCGATCCAGTCGACGACGGCGTCGAAGCGCAGGCCATCGAGGGCCCGCGCGGTCGCGGCCTCGTCACGGGCGTCCGCGGTGATGGCCGTGGCGCCGCCGGCCAGCTCGGGGTGCCCGCCCCGGTTCAGCAGGAACAGCTCCACTCCCCGTTCCAGGGCCAGGCGCGTGCACGCCGTGCTGATGATCCCGGTGCCGCCGACGAAAAGAACCCTCACGCAGCTCGGCCGCGGCGTGCCGCGGCTCGGACGGCTCGCAGCAGGCCCAGGCTCGCCATGGGGAAGAGCGCCGTGGGCGACGGTGTGGGCGTGGGAGGCGACGGCGACGGAGTCGCCCCTATCTCCAGGATCCCGTCCACCTTGATGTAGTGCGAGTTCCAGGTGTCGGAATGGATCAGCGTGCCGTCCACGTCGAAGACGGTCCTGGTGCGGACGATGTCGTAGCCGTCGGTCGGCCACTCGGTTCTGTACTTCTCCCCGGGGGGACGCGTGTCGACGTAGACCGTGGTGTCGCCGGCCTTGACGATGTTCAGCTTCTGGGGCGGGTAATCCAGGATGACCGTTCGGTCGTAGGGCATGCTCCAGAGCTGGATGGTGATCGTGCTCTTGGACTTGTTGGTCGCCCAGGCCCTGATGACGATGGGGTAGGGCGTGTCGTTGGTCCACCTGAGGTCCGTGGGCCGGCTGCCGCTCTGGAAGACCGTGGCGTCGAGGCCGGCCGGGTAGCGGTCGATGTAGTAGGCGTGGGCGTGCCGCTCGTCGATCTGCACACCGGCCCGCAGCGCGGCGTTGAACATCGTCGTGGAGGCCGAGCAGATGCCGCCGCCCATGGCCCCCGTGTGGTCGCTCTTACCGTGGAGGATCACGCCGCCCCAGGTGTAGCCGTGGGCCTCGTCGATCGGGCTGACGGCGTCCAGGAAGCTGAACTGTTCGCCGGGAGCCACGATCTGGCCGTTCAGGATCGCCGCCGGGGTACGGATGTTCAGGCCGTTGCCGTTCGTCTCGCCGGGGTAGAAGACGGTCGTCCAGGAGGCGTCTCCGCCGCCGAGGACGGTCAGCTGTGAGAGGTCGCCGAGATCGACACGAGTCGGGACGGCGCCGATCACCAGTGGGAGCGCGGCCTGCTGGGCGCCGCCTCGGGCCAGCGAGAGCAGATAAGCCTCGATCACCTCCGCCGACGCCGTATTGTCGACTCCGACGCCGTCCTGTCCTCCGGTGACGCTGATCGGATTCCCGGAGGAGTCGAAGACCACCCGCGGCTCCGTCGGCTGGATGATCACGGTGCCTGGCAGGGATGCCAGGTACTCCTCGACGCGGGTCAGATTCAGGCTCGGGCCATAGGTGCCGGCCTCATCCACCCCGAAGACGATCCAGGTGCGGATCACGGCGGCCGGCACGACGTACGTCTTGGCAGGCGCAGGCGTGCTCTGGCTCGGGCTGGGAGACGCGTCCGACCCCAGGGTCAGGGTGACGTCGACTGCCATTCGCTCGGCGACTTCGATCGCCTGCTGGGCGGCGGCGTCGTCGATATCGGGCTGGATCGTGATCAGGGCGCTGCCGATCTGGAAGGGCGACGGCGCGCTCGGATCGGTCAGGTGATCCACGATCACCTGACCGACGGCGTCCTCGTCGACCATGCTCCCGCTCGCGGCCGGCCAGTAGACGAAGGTGTCGTAGAAGAGGGTGGTCTCCGCGTCTCGCGGCGGCAGCGAGCTCGTCAGCGTCAGGAGCCGGACCTGGGCGGAGACGGATCCGGGGTCGATGCGGACAGCCAGCGGAATCTCCTGGCCGGCGATGGCCGAGCGCCAGGTCGTGACCGCGTCGCCCAGGAGGTTGCCCGTCCGCCCGGCCCGCAGGGCCGCGTCGGCCATGGCCTCCGCGTCCGGGGCCCTGCCGATGACGCTGTAGTCCACGGTTGAGGTTCCCTTGGGAGTCGTGATCTCGACCTCACCCAGACCCAGGTAGGAGTAGGCGTTGTTCAGCTTGTCGATCGCCTCCTGGCGCGACAGACCGGACACGTCGACGGCGCCCACGTGGACACCCGGCAGGACGCGGTTGGTGTTGGCGAGGGCGATCGCGAAGGCGACGGTCAGGGAGACGACGAGCACTCCACCCACTCCGATCACGAAGGCGAGCGCGACGGCGGCCGCCTTGCCGGGTTGGACCGCGACCCGCGGGTTCGGAGTGCGAAGGGCTCGACGCGCCGGCGAAGAGGTCGTTGGGGCGGACATCGCGGGCGAGGATGCTTCGGGCGAAACGGCTTCAGAGGCGGGATCCGCAAGGGAGCGGGCAGCCGCGGCGGCAGAGGATCGGGTGCCGTCCGCCACAGGCGAGGCGGCGGGCGAGCCGTCCTGCGAAGGCGCATCCGAGCTGGGGGCCCCGAGCAGCACTTCGGCTACGAAATCCGTTTCGGCTTCCCGCATATCCACTCCATCTTCGCTGTTGATCGTCGAATCGCCACTAGCCACATGGCACGGACGCCACCAGTACCCGACGAGTTCCTGGACCCATTGTGACGCGTTACGGGCTCAGGGCGCTTCGATCGTAGTCTCGCCCGGGTCGCGGAGGGATGGCTTACACCCCAAGGTGCCACTGGCCGGGACGGGCTGTCGAGGGTCGCGGGGGCCGCCCTGTAGCACTTCAGCGCCCGGCCCAGGACGACGCGCCCAAGCCGCCCCGGCGGCGGATCGGCTTCCTCTCGCCCGAGGAAGCAGACAGAGCCAGGCGCAAGCCGCAGGGCTGAGGGCAGCCTTGCTGCCGGTGGGTTGACCGCGGTGCCATAGTGGGGCCCTTCGGGCGGGGAGGTGTCGGGCATTACGAGCGAGCCGGAGTCTGTGGCATCGCCGAGACGGCGGCGCGGGAGAATCATCCTGCTGGGGGCTATTGCCGCCGGGCTGATCCTTGTACCCGGCGCCGGGTACTGGGCCGTCACCTGGGGGCCGCTACGTCCCGTCCCGGAGCCTCAGACCATCATCGTCATTGTCCCCGGGTCCTCGGAGGCGCCTTCAGCGTCGCCATCCGAGACACCGGTTGAGACGGCCACGGCCGGCGGCTCGTCGGATGCCTCTGCCACGCCCACCTCGACGCCGGTGCCCGGTGCTACGCTCGCCCCGCCGCGGCCGGACCTTGTCGTCGCCGGCTACAGCAATCCCTATCCGCGCTGCGGACAGCCGTTCCACATGTCGGTTCGCGTGCGCAACGTCGGCGAAGGCCCCGCGCCGGCCACCGTGGCGCGCCTGGCGGATCGATACGGGGCCACGACGACCTACTCTCAGAATGCGGGGGTGCCGGCCCTCGCCGCCGGCGATGGCTATGACGCCGAATGGCACCCCACATTCGACGTGGGCTGCGGCCACGAGCACATCCTCACGGTCACGCTCGACGTGACCGGTTCGGCAGCCGAGTCGGACGAGTCGAACAACATCCTCGAGCTCACCTACGAACTCGAGCACGGACCGGAGCTATGGGCTCCGACGCTGACCCTCAGCCCGGCCGATCCCTCATGCGGATCCGCCTTCACGGCCAGTGTCGAGGTCCGCAACACCGGAACCCTCGGCGCCCACGATGGCCTGGTGCGCTTCGTCGATACCTGGGAGGGCACCGAGCAGAAGGCCTACAGCGTCAGCTTCCCCTCGATCCCCGCCGGCGCCAGCACGACCGTCAGCCGGACCTTCACTATCGGGATCCACTGCGGCCAAACACACCGCATGACCGCTTACATCGACTACGGCAACTTGATAGACGAGATCGACGAGGACAACAACACCAACTATCGCGACTACGTGCCCTGAACACGCGAGCCCGGGCCACCGGCGCGGTCCGGCCCCGGGGCATGGGGGCGGCCGGCTAGAAGGCCCAGTGGCCCATCACGAACAGAGTGGCGAACATGCCCATGAGCATGATGCTGCCCATCGCGACCGCCTGTCCGACCGCCGAGCGATACAGCGACCCGAGGGCGATGAAGACCGGGAAGACCCCCAGCACGTAGCGCGGCACGCTGATCGGCCAGGACAGTGACGCGAACGCCACCAGGCTGATAGCCGTGTACAGGGCATACGAGGGCCGGGAGTGCTTGCTGACCAGGGCCCAGGCCGTCACGATCGCCAGCAGCGCCATCGAGGCCAGAGGGGCGAGGTAGAGCGTCACCCACGACTCGCCGGGCGCGCCCGTCGTCAGGCCGCTCCACAGCTGCTCGAGCGTCAGCCAGGGCAGCTGGTTGTGGACCACGAAGGTGCTCTCCTGGATGGAGACGAAGTAGAGGCTGTCGCCGAAGGTCGCCTGGTTGAGGGCCAGGTAGACGCCCAATCCTGAGCCGGCCAGCGCGATCCACAGGATGCCCAGGTCGAGGCGCCGGCGGACCATCAGGTACTCGAGCGCCAGCGCAGGCAGCAGGAAGAGCCCCTGGATGCGCGTCGCCGCGGCCAGCGCTCCGAGCACTCCAGCCGCTGCCATGTTGTCGCGTCGGACCGCCACGAAGGCCCACACCGCCAGGGCCAGGAACAGAGCCTCGGTGTACGGGGCCACGAAGGCGTAGGCGGTGGGGAAGACGAGCATGGCGGCGACCGACCAGCGAGCCAGCGGCTCGGGGCCGTCGAAACGGACCAGCCTCTGCAGTCCCAGGGCCGCGGCGACGGTAGCCACGAGGGAGATGAGCATGGCCGCGTCCAGCAGCGGCATGACCAGGCCCACGACCCGGATCAGGAACGGGTAGAGGGGGAACAGCACGATCCGGGCCGGATCGGCCGGCGGCCCGTATCCGAATCTGGCGATCTCCAGCAGGTGGGGCGCGTCCCAGCGGTTCCATATGCCCAGCCAGCCGCTGGCCTGGTTGTCCGGCGCGAAGACGGCCAGCGCCAGCCAGGCGAATCCCATCAGCGCCAGACGCATGACGACCACGGGCACCACCACGTCGCGCAGGTCCGGCCAGAAGCGGCTGGACAGGAGGAGGTCGCGCTGCCTGGCGACCTGCGGCGGAAGGGAGAGGCGGGGCAGGAAGGGCATGGAGTCACCCCTGGCGCTGGAGGGCAGTCAGACCCCGAAGTCTAAGAGCAATGTGGAGGCGTGTGCGGAGACTGCAGGCGCGGCCCAGACATACCCGAGCCCATCTCCGAACAGGTGCCAGCCTTCGATCTTGAGGGTCTGGTTCCCTGTGTTGGGGTCGGCGCGTGCCACCCACGGGTTGGCGATGGGGCAGTGATCGATGCACATGATGTCCATGGAGGAATTCGAGTACCAGAAGCCCTGGTCGTAGATGAACGGCTCGCCCAGGGAATCCTCTCCGCTCAGCTTGTACCAGCGGGCGATGTGGCCCGTGGAGGCATTGACCGCCGCCAATCTGAAATCCCACTGCGCGGTGCAGATCAGGTAGATCCTGTCGCCATTGACGGCGGAGACGCCCGCCGACACCGCCGCCTCGCCGTGAATCGTGTAGTTCGTGCAATTCACTCGCAGAGTGGTCTTGGGCCGCTTCGCGCCGGGCTGCAGTGTCGCCGCCGGCGCAGGCGTAGGTTGCGGAGTCGCCTCGGGAGTGCCGGACGGTCTCGGCGAGGCGTGCGGCGTGGCGGTGGGCCCGAGCGAGATCGTCGGAGTCGCGACCTGCGCCGCGAGCGACGCTGTCGGAAGCGTCGACGTGGGCGCCTCCGATGGGGCCGCCACGAGGATGGCGGAAGCCAGAACGACGAGGGCGAGCACTGCGCCGCTGATCGCCAGGCCGGTGCGTCGCGCGTGACCCGGAAGGGCGGCCAACGCGGCCCGAGCTCGGGCACAGGCCGCTCCGCAGGCTTGTCGTGTGGAATCGATCCCGGCGACCATGACGCACCCCCTGAACCACGAGCCCCTGCGTCGCTGCGCCTCAGGCCGAAGGGACCCGTGCGACCTGGCATGACGCCCCTCCGCGGGCCGATGAAACGCCCAGATCGGGAGAATCTGGGAGCGGCGATGCTTCAGAAACCTTGATCGGATGCCAAAGCGGTGCATACACCACGGGCTCTATCCTCGCCGGCAAGGGTTTGTGCAACCTGTTGTCAACATCCGGGGGACCTCGCGCCCTCTTGTATAGGTGAAGGGAGCCAACGTACTCGTGGGGGTACGCGAGAGATTCGATGTCGACTACAACAGGTTCTTCGCGGATCTCACGACTCTGTGTCGTGCCCTCGGCGCGGGCTCCGCGGCCGAAGACATCGCCCAGGAGTCGATCCTCCACGCGCGCGAGCGCCACACCCAGCTCCGAGACGAGTCGAAGCTCGAGCCGTGGCTACGCCGCATCGCCGCTCGCCGTACCTTCGAGTACCTTCGGCGTCAGCGACGTCATGAGGCTTGTGGGCTTGACGATCCAGTCGTCGCCTTTCTCCCTTCCGACCCTTCTGTATCCGTCGACATCGCGGCGGCAATCACTCGCCTGCCCGAACGTGAGCGCGTGGCCGTGGTCCTCGTCTACGCCCTCGGGTACGAGCAGGAGGAGGCCGCGGCGGTCATGAGCGTCACTCGCGGCACCGTCGCCACGCTGCTCCACCGGGCCCGCCGCCATCTAGCCGAGCACCTGGCCGCCTATGCGACCGAGAGGGACCTCCCGTGAGGCGCCTGACGGATCACGTCTCATCCGATCGGCTGGGCGAGGCGGCGCGCCACGCCAGCCTGGACTACCTGCGGGACGTCGAGCGCCGCCACGTCGAGGCGTGCGAGCGCTGTCGGCGCCTGTACGGCGGCTATCGCCTGACGGACCGCCTCCTCGCCGCCCAGTGGCGCGAGGTCAAGCTGCCGGCCGCGGCGCTGGAGCGGCCGACTCGCCGCGCCACGCTGGCCGGGCTGTGGGCCGGTTTCGCAGCCGGCTTTGAGGCCCGCAGGCTGGCCCCGTTCGCCGCCATCGCGGCCGTCGTGCTGCTGGTCGGCACGGCCGTGGCGGTGCCGCGGCTCCTTCCCGCGCCGGCCGCCGTCCCATCGTCACTCGATACGACACGATCCGTGGCCCCAGGTACGCAGGCCTGGCCCTCCTCCACCTCAGGGCCGGCCGCCTCGGCCACGACTCAGGCATCGGGCTCCGGCAAGGCTCCCTCGTCACAACCGGAGCCCACGCCTGCCGTTTCGGCCGCCGAGTCGCCGCAGCAGCTGGTCCTGGACACGACCAGGCTGGGCGGCGACCCCGTGGCCTGGTCGCCGGATGGCAGCCATCTCCTGGTCCTGGTTTCGGGCAAGGCCCAGGTCCGCGACGCCAGGGGCGCCGCTGGCGGCAGCGTCTACGCCGACGCCGCCGCCTGGTTCAACTCTTCGACCTTCGCCGTGGCCACTCGCTCACCCACGAGGGGCCTGGAGACCATCCGGCTGGTGGATACCGGAGGCCGCGTGGTCGGGACGTTGCCGGGCATCTACGGCATGGGCGCCACACCCTTCGCCACGCTTGTGGGGAGTGGCAGCGGCCAGTTGGCCATCGCCAGTCGGGTCGAGGTCGATCCTCTCAGCCCGAGCGATCCAAGCGCCTCGCCCTCCGCGACCTCCACCGAGCCGGGCACTCCGGGCTGGCACTTCGTTCTGTGGAACGGCAAGCTGAGCGCCGGCCACGACGGCGTGCCGGTCGCCTTCACCCGCGACGGGCGCAAGCTGGCCGTTCTCCATCCCGGCAGCGTCGCGGGCGGGAATGTGACCGGCTGGCTGGAGATCCTTGCGACCCCTTCTCTCAAGACCGTGGCCGCATTCAACGGCCTGACGCTTCGGCTGGGGCCGGGGGCGATGGGCTCGGCCTACGGGCTGGACGCCTCGTTCAGCCCGGACGGGCGGTACCTCCTCGCGTCCGGGACCCTGGTCGACGTGACCAACGGCTCGAGCTTCGTGGCCGGCAAGGGCGGCTGGCTGGGGGACGGCACGCTGGTGACCGCCTCGGACGACGGGCTGCTCCGCTGGGGCGCCGGGCACGCGACGCTCGATTCGCGGTTCCCCGGCGCCGGAACGGTCGAGGCCTCGCGCCACGGAGAGCTCATCTACTTCTACGGCGACGGCAAGCCGGCGCTCTACCTGAACGGCAGCGGGACGCTGTACGCGCTCACGCTGGACGGTGTCGGGTCGATCGAGCGGCTGCTCATCGCTCCGGACGGGCGAACCATCGCCCTCGACGGCCGGGCCACGGACGGTTCGTCGATCGCAGCCGTGGCGTCTCTGACGCGCTGAAGGGAGACCAGCTCACCAGGCCACCGGATGCCGGTAGCTCCGACCAGGGAGACCAGCTCACCAGGCCACCAGCACGACCTCCCGGACACCACGCCGGGAGGCCCCATGGAGGACCCGCCACATGATGCATGGCAAGCGGCGCTTCATCGCCGCTCTGATGGCAGCCGCACTGCTGACGGTCACAGCCGCGAGCAGCGTGGTCATCGCCCACGACGGCCCGCGTACCGGGGCCGACGCTTCCGCCTCCGTCCGGCCTCGGCCGACACCGAAGGTGGAGCTGACGGCGGAACCGACCAGGACGCCCCTGGTCAGTCCGACGATCGACTGCAGCCGCGCGCAGACCGCCGCCGTCAGGGGGCCCTGGGCCGACGTCTGCTCGCTCGAAAGGCTGAAGAAGGTCGCCCTGGCCCAGGTGGACGCCCTGATCAAGCATCTCAAGGCGCTCGACGGGGTTGTCGCCAGGTCGAGTCTGTCCGATTCCGACAAGGCCCAGCTCAGGGCCGAGATCGCTCGGGTTGTCGCCCGGCTGAGGGAGCTCAGGGCCAGGATCGAGGCCGAGACGACCATCGCCGGCGTCCAGGCCGACCTGGTCCGGGTCAGGCAGATGACCAAGCTGGTCCGCGGGATCGGGCTCCAGGTGCGGCTGATCCTGGGCTCGGTGCAGGCGCTGGCTGAGCTGAGGAAGCTCGATGCCCAGGCGGCCGAGCTCCAGGTTCGGATCCTGGCCGCACCGCCGGGCCCGAACACCAGGCTCGCTCAGAGATACCTGGACGACATGAAGGCCCGGATCGCCGACGCTCGCGCGCTGGTCGGCCCGATACGGGAGAAGCTCCTCGGCCTGACGCTCGAGCAGCTCCAGGCAGGCCTGGCCAACCCCACGCTGCTGGCCGCGGTCAGGGCGTTGCACCTGGCCAACTGGGACATATGGCGGGCCGAGCGCGATGCCCGGATCATCATCTGGCTGCTCGAAGGCAAGCCGAGCCTCGATGCCAGGAGCCCGAATCCCAGCTCCACTCCGGTTCCCACCTCTGAGGTCTCCGCGGTACCCGCGGCCTGACGCTCCACAGGCTCGAATACCGCCACCCGAAGGCGGCGGGCGATGGCCGCTACCCGGGCCTCGCCCGCCGTTTTCGTCGTCTCTGCGAGCTAGGAAACGAAGCGGTCCAGGGCTGCCCTGTCCGCGTCCGAGAGCCGGCCGCTCCTGGCCTTGAGCTCCAGCTCCGGCTCTCGGGTCCTGCCTGCCAGCGCCGCTCGCATCTTCGGGAACTGGCTGCCGGTGGCCAGCTTGTAGGTCGTGAAGAGGGCCACCCTGGGGCTCATTGTGGGCGGCATGTCCCGGACGAAAGCCAGCCACGGCTCGTCGGGGTGCTGGAGGATCACGAACAGGCCGCTCGTCCAGCAGCCCAGCAGCAGGTAGTCCGCATCGGCCGCCGAGGCGAAGTCGGTTTCGCCCACGGAGGCCACCTGGACGTCCAGGCCCTTGCCGCACAGATGGGCCGCGATCTCTTCGCCGTAGCCGCGTGTCACACCCGAATGGCTGCGGTAGACGACGACCGCCTTCTTCATACGTCCTCCCGTGTGGCTCTCTGGAGCGTCGTGGCCTGACCAAGGTCCGCGCGACGGGGGCCAACAGGCCCTTCGTCCGGTGCGGTCGGGCGTGCCAGACTTGTCGGCCCAACAGAGTACAAGGGTGAACGCATGGCCACTACTATGAAGCAGGTCGAGGACTTCCTGGCCCTCAAGCGCATCGCCGTCGTCGGCGTCTCGCGCAACCTCAAGGACTTCAACACGGCTCTGTGGCAGGAGTTCCGCCAGCGCCGCTACGAGGCCATTCCCGTCAATCCGAACGCCACCGAGATCGACGGGCAGAAGTGCTACGCGAGCGTCAAGGAGATCAAGCCGGCGGTGCAGGGAGCCCTGATCATGACTCCGGCCCGCCTGACCGACCAGGTCGCCCGCGACTGCGTGGACGCCGGCGTCAAGCAGGTCTGGATGTACGGCGGCATGGCTCCCGGGGCGGCCACGAAGTCGGCTGTGGCCCTCTGCCAGGAGAACGGGGTCAGCGTCGTCGATGGCCTGTGCCCCTACATGTTCTTCCCCGGAAGCGGCGCCATGCACGCCCCCCACCGCTTCTTCAAGAAGCTCCTGGGCCGCTACCCGAAGTAGCGCGCCATGAGGAGCGGAGGCCCCGGCGCTGCCGGGGCCTTTCGATTCGTCGAGAAACCGGGCCTGGACGCTGTTCTAGGTCGATGCGGGGGCGTAGGATTTGGCGGTGCGCGTCCCTGAAGGTTGGAGGAGATGCCATGGCGACTGCGTCCACGTATCCCATCACGGTAGCGCTCCCGGAGGAGCGCGAAGTCAACCGCTGGTGGGGCCTGCTCTGGTTCGGGATGATGGTACGGGCGATCCTGGCCATCCCGCACATGATCGTTCTGATGGTGCTCGGGCTGCTGATGGGACTCGGCCTGTACATCGTCTGGATCCCGATCCTCATCAACGGCAAGGTGCCGGCCCTGTGGTGCAAGATCGTGAAGGAGATCATCGCCCGCGAGACCCGTGTCTCCGCGTACGTCCTCCTGTTCCCGGGCGCCTACCCGGCCCTGGGCTGGGGCGAAGCGGGCCCGGTCGCGGTCGCGATCGACGAGGGTGACCGTTCCATCAACCGCTGGTGGGGCATTCCGCTCCTCGGGCTGCTGGCTCGCCTCATCGTCGTGATCCCGCAGCTGATCGTGCTCTTCGTGCTGGAGATCGTGCTCTACCTGGTAGTGCTGGTGCTGTGGATCCCGATCCTCATCAACGGCCGCTACCCCGAGCTGGCCATGAAGCTGGTGGGCATGTTCCTGAAGTACAACGCCCGGGTCAGCGGCTACGCTTCGCTGCTGCCCGTGCCCTACCCGCCCATCGGCGAGCTGGGATAGCTCCCCGGCCTGGCCGGAGCCGAGGCGCGCGTCGTCAGACGCGCGCCTCTTCGTTTGGTCGCGGGCTGCTACGCTCGCGCTCATGGGCGAGGAGTGCGACATCCTGGGTGGCTCGATCGGCCGTATCGTCCTGGGCGACAACCTGGCGCTGCTGACGGCCCTGCCGGACGCGTGCATCGACCTGATCTACGTCGATCCGCCCTTCAACACCGGGCGCCGGCAGACGCTGCGTCGCGTGCGCACGGTCCGAGACGAGGCGAGCGGCGATCGGACGGGTTTCGCCGGGCGGCGCTACCGGACCATCCAGCTGGGATCGCGGAGCTACCTGGACGTCCACGACGACTACCTGGACTTCCTGGAGCCACGGCTGATCGAGATGCGCCGGGTTCTGCGGCCGAGCGGCTCGCTCTACCTCCACCTGGACCCGCGGGAGGTCCACTACGCCAAGGTCCTGTGCGACGCCGTGTTCGGACGGGAGTGCTTTCTTAACGAGATCGTCTGGGCCTACGACTACGGCGGTCGAGGGCGGCGCCGCTGGCCGGCCAAGCACGACGACATCCTGCTGTACTGTCGCGACTCGCATCTCTACTACTTCGACGCCGAGGGAGCGGACCGGATCCCCTACATGGCGCCCGGCCTGGTGGGGCCCGAAAAGGCGGCCCGGGGCAAGCTGCCAACCGACACCTGGTGGCAGACCATCGTGCCGCCCGGGAGCGCCGAGAGGACGGGCTATCCCACCCAGAAGCCGGTGGCGGTGTTGCGGCGCATCGTCGGTGCGTCGTGCCCGCCCGCCGGCCTCGTGGCGGATTTCTTCGCCGGCTCCGGGACGGCCGGGGCGGCGGCCCTGGAGCTGGGCCGGCGCTTCCTGCTGGTGGACTCCAACCCTGAGGCCGTGGCGGTCATGCGCCGCCGCCTGGGGGGAGCGGCCGGTGTCGAGGTGGTGGAGTAGCCGCGTCCGGCCTGCCCGCGCCCCTCGCCAAAGAGAGAACCGGGGCGGCCCTGACGGACCGCCCCGGTTCGGTGTGCCGGGTTGTTACCGGGACCTGGGCTTCGCCGCAGCCTTGGCTCTCGGCTTCGCCGCAGCCTTGGCCTTGGGCTTCGCCCCAGCCCTGGAGGTGGGCCTGGCCGCCGCGGCCGGGGCGGCGGGCGCTGCCACAGGCCTGGGAGCCGGCGGCTTGTCGTTGATGCTCAGGATCCAGTAGTGGTAGGCGATGACCGCCACGGCGACGGCCCCGATCGCTATCGCCGGTATGACCTCGTCTGCCAGATCGTCGCTCGGCAGGCTCAGCACGACGCCGCCGTACTTCTGGATCAGGGTGTTCATGGCCAGGGCGCCGGCCGTGACGGCGACACCCAGGACCAGGTACAGGTAGTAGTTGCGGGACGAAGAGACCGACTCTGGCTGCCAGTCGGCCAGGCGCCGGGCCTGGGCAAGCATCCAGGGCCAGGCCCAGGCGACCGCACCGCCGACCGCGATCCCGAGACCGCCAGTCACGGGCGCCTTCCAGGCATTCTCGCCGGCCTCGGTGAAGATCTGCGCGAGCACGGCCATCAGGGCGTTTGCGGCTCCGATCGTCAGGTAGAGCATACCGACGACGGCGACGGTGTACAGGATGACCCGGTCGGCGGAGACGTTGGGCACGCCGCCGGCCCCATCCTCGGCCAGGGCCTGCTGGCGATACCACCAGGCCGCCACCGCGGCCGGGACGGCCGCGACGACCGGGAATGCCACCAGGTACCAGGTCGGGATGTTGGGATTGCCGGCATCCAGCAGGCTGGCCAGGAGCGCGCCCAGCCCATCGCCCAGGCCCGAGACGACCGTGGCCGCCGCCCAGAAGATGAGCAGAGCCATGAACGCCAGGCGAGTGCGAGAGCCGCGCTCAGCCGAGGCCTGCTGGCCGCTGGCGGTCCGCAGGCGCTCCGAGTACAGCCAGTGGCCGACCCAGACGGCGCCCCAGGCGGCAATTGCCACGAGGGAGATGAGGACAGGGCGGACCCAATCCTCGCTGATCGGGACGCTGCCCAGGCCGGTCATCTGGTCCAGGGCACCTGCCTGAGAGGTCTCGGCCCACTGGCCGATGATGACCCGGGCGATATGGACGATGTAGTCCAGGGCGATGATCAGCGAGACGAGGGCTGCGCCGTACAGGTACAGGCGGGAGACCCAGGCCGCTGCCCCGGAGATCAGCGGAGTCTGGCTCAGGTCGCGGTCGCGGATCCAGGCGTGGTACGCCCAGGCGGCCGCGGCCACGAGGACGATCGACAGGGACCATGAGTCGTCAATGCCGCCCGTGGCCGGGGTGACGCTGGCAGCGCCACCAACCACTGACGTCACATCCACGGGCAGCAGGTTCTCAAGGGCCCCGCCCACGAGCAGCAGCGGCTTGGCGTCCAGCCAGTCGCAGACCAGCCTGGCCAGCCACGGGACGAACTCGGACACCGCGGCGTAGAGCGTGGCGCCCATCACCGAGGCGAAGTAGACGGCCCGGACGATCGACCGGCGCTCGGCGATCGCGGCCTCGTCCCTGGCGCCCTCGACCATGCGCTCGACCACGCTCCAGTGGATGAGCCACACGAGCAGGCCGGCCGCCATGAGCCCCAGCGCCGCCACGAAGTAGGCCTTGTCTTCGGCCGCCGTGGCAGCCGCCGTGGCCCCCTGGGGGCCGACGCCGATGTTGTTGAGCAGGGTGCGGAGCATCACCGCCGCGCCCGAAAGCCCCAGCGCGAGGCCTACGCCGGAGACGCCGTACAAGTACAAACGCTTGGCTGTCGCCATGTGCATCCTTCCCTTCTAGGAACGTCGCGTAGGAACGTCGCGCGGTCAGCAGCTCGACCGCGCCGCTACTGCTGGATCAGCACGACCACCAGGGTCAGGAGCGCGACCAGGACGGCGCCTGCCAGGATCCAGAAGAGCGGGAACGGCAGGATGTCGATGTAGCGCTGGAGTACTACCGAGAGCGGGGCCGCCACCTGAGTGGACTGGGCCGGAGGCGCGGATGCCGCAGCGGATCGTGCGGCTGCCGGACGGGCGGTTGCCCTGGCCGCCGGCTTCTTGGCCGCCGGCTTCTTGGCCGGTCTGGCAGCGGGCTTCTTGGCTTGGGCCATTGGATCCCTCCGTTCATGCGGGCCATGGCGGGTATCGCCTGGAGTGAGCCTAGCGCAGCGTGATGCGGCGCGCGAGAGGATTGTGCAACTTGGCCGCACTCTGGGGAAGATGCCGGATCAACATTGCGCCCGGCCGGGGACATGCCGGCAATGCTGGGAAACAGCCATCGCGCCCACGAACCCGCTTCGACCAGGGATCAGTCGAGATCCTCGATCCGGCGTCGCGCCCGGAAGCCCTTGTCGAAATCGTGCCACCAGCCGACCGATTCCTCGCCCAGACGCCAGCACAGCCAGATCGGCCGGCCTGCCGCCAGGGCCGGGAAATCGATCGACCCTCTCTCGATGTCGCGCAGCTCGACGTCCAGCTCGTTGATTTCGAGGACGGCTGCCTGCAGCTGGTCGACCGTGCCCTGGAGGCGCATGCCCAACCTGAGGGCCTCGGCTTCGACCTCTGGGGTCAGCCCGGCCGGCGTGGTGGAACCGCCTGTCGCCGCGGCCCCGATCACGGGCTCGGGTCGCAGGGCGGCGATGCCGTCCCGGAGGGCCACCACTTCGCGGCGCAGGAGGCGCAGCCGCTCCAGTCTCTCTCGCAGCTCGGGCAGCATCGCGTTCGCCCGGTCGAGGTCGTAGTGATCGCTCATCGAGCCCCATCCTAGTCCCGATCGAGCTGTTGTCCACTCGACCGGCAGGCGCGCCCCGACCAACGCGACCTGGCTTGAACAAACCGCCCTGCCGCGCCCGTCTGGATCGCCGTACAGCCGTCAATCGCCGCCCGCCCTGCCCTACATGCAGCAGAAGCTGGCTACCGGCTGGCCGGGCACAAGCGGGCCGGTCGATCGGCCGGCTCCGGCAGACACGAGTCGCAGCCTCGCCGGGCGCGCCACAATAGCCGCGGGCGCAGGCGGCCGTACGGGATCGGTCGAGCGCCACGCAGGAGTGGCAGGCGTGTCAGCCGCTCGCCCGATCGGGCTGCCCAAGGTGAACAATTCCGAAAGTCTCCTCGTCTGGACGGTCGACCGCACCCGGCGGTCGGTCCCCGCCGCACAAGGAGGCGTTCCCAGGTGGAGGCGGCTCTCGCGCTCGCCGCACCCTGCGAGGTGACGTTCATCGAGCTGGCCGAGCAGGTCCTCGACGACGGCTACCGCCTGGCCGGCTACATCCTGGGCGACTCGACCGAGGCCGAAGACGCCGTCCAGGAGGCGCTGACTCGCAGCTGGCTGGCCTGGCCTACGCTGCGCGACCAGAGCCGTTTCGAGCCATGGTTCGATCGCATCCTGGTCAACATCTGCCGTGACCGTCTCCGCAAGCGGAAGGGCGTCAGAGTCGAAGAGCTCAACGAGGAGCTGGCCGTCTACATCGACGACCCGTTCAAGGCCTCCCTGGCGAGGGCGGAAGTGAACTCGCTGCTGGCCGTGCTGAACCCCGATCAGCGGGTCGTCGTCGGCCTGCGCTACTGGAAGGACCTCTCCCTGCAGCAGATAGCCGACACCCTGGGAATACCGCTGGGCACGGTCCAGTCGCGGCTCCACTACGCTCTGCGCGCCATGCGCGAGGAGGCGGAGCGGACAGCCCGCGCCGGCGGGGCCTCTCCGGAGGCAGGGCGATGAACGAGCAGGATCTCGAGAAGCGCCTGCGCCGCGTCAAGGACGGCCCGCAGCCGGAGGCGCCGCAATCGCTGCGCACGTTCGTCCGCCAGCTGCCCGAAACCGAAGCCCGGCGACGCGGACCGCTCGGCGCGCTGCGCAGCTTGCTGTCCGCGGTGCCATCCCTGGCGCCGGGCGTACCCGCCGCCCGCAAGCTTCAGGTTGTCGCGGCCGTCGCCTTCGCGATCCTGCTGAGCGGGGTCGGCGCCGGCCTGCTCGTCTCGCTGCGCCAGATGCAGCGCCAGCCTCTGTCGCCGCCGCCCCTGGAGACGGCTACGCCTACGCAGGTCGTCACGCCACGGCGGACCACGCCCAACCTGAGCGTCCTGTCTCTGGAGACCGAGGGCAACCCCTACTGGTACGGCCTGACCCAGATCGGCAATGACGACGCGGCCCTGCCGATCGAGACAGCCGCGCTTGCCAGGGGCGCCTACATCGGCATCTCGGAGCTGCCCTACGGCATGAACGGCATAGTCCGCTCCGACAACGGCCTGACCTGGGACTGGAGCCCGCTGTCGGAGGTGGACGCCGGTCTGGGCGGCCTGACGTCGATCGCCTCGGATACGACAGGCCGGACGGTGGTCGTGGGCTGGACGAGCAGTGGCGACGGCATCAAGGACGGTCGGGCCTACTACTCGGCCGACGGATCCGCCTGGAGCCCAGCCGCCAACCAGGCGGTGTTCAACGGTACGGTCATGCGCAAGGTCATCCACGGCCCCAGCGGCTGGGTCGCCCTGGGCTGGAGCGAGGGCAGCGAGGCCGACGCCGTCCGGCCCGTGTTGGAGTGGGTCTCGAGCGACGGCGCCACCTGGACGCGCGTCTCCGGAGTGCCGATCCGCGGCACCTCTGCCTTCCTGCTGGCCACCGCGGCCGGCTACGTGCTGTCCGGCAGCCCCATCAAGACGGGCGACGTGGACCAGCCGCCGTTCTGGTACTCCATCGATGGGCTCACCTGGGAGCGGGCCAAGGCCACGGACAACACCGCTCAGAAGCTGGGGCCGCTGGAGAGCCTGACCGCGGTCGGAGGCGGCACGCTGGCGGGGCTCAGCGGCCTGGGCGACGGCATGAGCACGCAGCTCGTGGAGTCGACCGACGGCGGGCGCACCTGGCACGAGATCCAGGCTCAGGGCTTCGCCAACCCGGCGCTCGTGACGCAGGTCGCCTCGCTCTCGATGGAGATGGACAACCAGCGCTGGCTGATCGCCACCTACGCCGATGAGCGGGCGCGCCTCTACGTCTCCGCGGACATGGGCCGAACCTGGGAGGCTGTCGTCGGCGACGCCTTCAATCCCGTCGGCGACGTGCTCGTCGAAGTCGGGCCCGGCTACGGCGTGAGCTACAGGCGAGTCCTGGCGTTCGGCGAGCCGGCGGAGCGGCTGGGCGTCTGGCTGGCTTCGACCCAGGAGATCGCCTGGCCCTAGGGCCTGGGCGGCGGCAGCGGGAGGCGCGTCACGAGGGCTGCTGAGGTTCGCCGATGATCAAGACCGAAGAGGCCGTGTCCAGGGTGCCGCGTTTCGAAGGCGCCCGAGGCTACTTCTTGCTCTGTTTCCTGCTGTGGGTCGTCGTCGATCTCGGCACGGCCGGGGGCTTTCGGCTGAGCTACCTCGCCCGGTACATGCCGGCGCTCCTGATCTTCTACATCGGCTACCCGCTGGTCTTCACCTTCCTGGTGTTTCGGCGGCGCCTGGGTGGGCGAGGCCTGTTCGTCGCGACCCTGGTGGCGATCCTCGTGGTCGAGGCGGTCTTCACCGGCAACCCCTGGATCGTCGCCTTCCCGTTGTGCCTGGTCGGCATCCCGCTGGCGATCGCGGTCTACGCCCCGCTGACCTACTTCCCGCTGTGGGCCGTCAGGGGTGAGCTGGGCCGGCACCGGCGCATGGTCGTGGCCCTGTGCTGCGTCGAGGCAGTCGTGATGGCCCTCACGACACTCGGCAAGGGCGGCTGACGGTCGGCCGTCCCGGCCGTTCCGCGGGATCCGAGACCTGTGCGCGGCTCACAGAGCGAGCCTGAAGGTCCGAGTTGACCTGCGGCTTCACCCGTGCGGTATCCTGACTGAGGGTACTTGAAGCTCACATC
>Ga0315538_1000521_pt1 | contig 24016 bp, 23 predicted proteins | sample SalMarSW160230MG_2_FD_203834 | JGI IMG/M metagenome (GOLD analysis project Ga0315538, IMG submission 203834) | Salt marsh sediment microbial communities from the Plum Island Ecosystem LTER, Massachusetts, United States - Salt Marsh Sediment SW1601-230 ...
ATAGATCCTCTTGACGTTTGCGGTTCCATATTTCGCTATTTCTGCCAACAATCCCTCTACGATTGAGGGTTGGGCATTGTCTGCGTCAATCAATACTGCTAATTTTTGTGTCGGCTCGTTAGTCATAATTTCTCCTTATTCTTCTAACATTAATACAAGATGTCTTATAAGACGTAGTATATTACGCCTTTAAAAAATACAAAGGCTATAAAAAAAGCGCATTAGTTTAAAATCTGGGGTTTGACTCTGGTCTTTTTCTCAATGATGTTATTTAAATGGGCGAAGAGCAGGTTTGATCCCTTTTTGTTGTGCCTCTATATGTTTGATGAATACCTTTATTTATGCGCAAATCCCCATGAAAAGGACAACCCGAACTCTTCTTTTCCATCTATTCGAACCGCAGAAAGAAACGCAGAGGCTAACCATTTACGCATGTCGGCCTTGATAACAAGATCACTGTAAAATGTTTCGTCTACCCGTTTTCTTTCAATATCATTTCCCGGCTCACCGTACCCATAGCACAGGTCATGTGGCAAACAGCATTTGTACGTGATGTCTTTCCAATCACATCCGGTGAACAACCCCATCACTTCATCCGGCAACCCTGAACATCCATCAAAGGGCCAATCCTTGTAGTGGTCCGGATTCCAGTTAATTCGTTCAACCAGATAATCCAGACCGAAATGTGCGCACAGCTCTAATGCTTTTTGTGTGGTAATTATATCCCCGATTTCAGGTAACTTCATGTTCCCCCGTTTCGTCTTATCTCTTATGCTATGCAAAGGTACTGATTTATCAATGGACGTCCCCTACTTCATGGAAAAATGGTATATTACCCTTAATAAAGGAATTAGCCAAATACCAAGCAAAAAATAGAAGATCGCAAAGTCCCCAAAATCGAATTATTTTATATGATTTAATAAAGTTCAACATGTTTTGAAAAAAGTGATAACTTATTTTTGCTTATGATTAAGTGATCGGAATTAATTCCATTATTACTGTGCTTATTGAGAAATAAAACCCATATCAACTCAGAACCTGGGGTTTGACCCTGGTCTTTTTCAATAGTATCCTTTAAGTGGGCTAAAAACAGATCTGACCCGTTCTCAATGCAGAATTATCCTGCCTGTGCCATTACGTGTCATGAAACAGGCAAATACTTATTAAATATGCAGTATATGTAGTCAGTTACAGCAAGCCTGGCATGGCACAGGTCAGGTTGAATGACAGGTTCTGCCAATTACTTCAATCTATCTTTCCAGTACTGAGGGTCCCTATGCAGGTGCATGACAGCAAGAACGAAGAGAACATCTTCGTCGATTGCATAGATAATGCCATAGGGGAAACGGTTAGTCTGACAGCGCCGGATATCGTCTTCTAGTATAGGCCAAGCTTTTGGAAAACTGAGGACATTCTCGAGGGTGGAATTTACTTCAATGGCGAAATCGTAACCGAGACCTGGCTCACAATCTTCATAATAGTCTATAGCGGCGACAAACTCGACCTCGGCTTCAGGGTGAAAAACGTATTTCATTTAGCAAACCGTTCATGAAGTCTATCAAATAACTCGTTACCTGGAATCGGTTTGACTTTTCCTGAACGAATTTCCCCAAGCCGCCGTTTAGCTATCTCTATCCATTTTTTATCAATGGCAGGATCTGGCATGTTAAGGCTTTTCAATAAGGAATCTGCGATAAGCACCCGCTCTTCGATGGGAAGAGAAAGGGCTTCATCGATAAGTTTTTTAGTGGCAGGCATGATGTACCCCCATATTCTAAAATTGTTTATTCAATGTGACAACAATATTATAGTAAACAACAGGCTCAATCGCAATACAATATTCCAAGCAGAACATTTAATATATAGATTATAAATATGACAATAATTCTGAACTCTGCAATAATACAATACCCGCTATCAAGCTACCAAATCGCATCCTATCTTTAAGTATTCTGTTTCCAATCTTCCAGCGTGATGATCTTACTATCCAAGCGATAGAGACTCCATATCCTGGTAATGGTTTCTTTCATGTATCAACACACCACTTTGCTTTGGCCCTACAATTTTTTCCAATGATATTCTTTAAATGAGTCAAGAGCAGGTTGACCGCTTTTCATATTCAGTTACGTTGCATATCATCCTTATAGGATGAGATAAAGCCCTTTTCAGAGTAAAGTAAAACAATTTCTGCACGAACCCTTTTATGTTTTTGAATTATCTAAGGACGTCCCTCTTCATGCACATAACTTCATCCGGCAACCCTGAACATCCATCAAAGGGCCAATCCTTGTAGTGGTCCGGATTCCAGTTAATTCGTTCAACCAGATAATCCAGACCGAAATGTGCACACAGCTCTAATGCTTTTTGTGTGGTAATGATATCGCCGATTTCAGGTAACTTCATATTCCCCCGTTTTGCATTATCTATTATGCTATGCGAAGTTACTGATTTACCAATGGACGTCCCCTACTTCACTACTTCATTTGTTTAGACATGTTTCGGTAATATGACAGTATTAGTGAGAACCTTTTTCAACATGATACAATAGTCTTTTGGGCTTGTTCAGGATAGGCATTCCCATTGAAATAGGCCGAAGAAAACCATTCATCATCTGTATCCAACACTTTTATGAAGACTGTTTTATTTTCCATACACGATTACCCAACAATTAACTCACGAGCCAGCGTTAGCTGGTCACGTGGAGTGATGTGATACTATTTAAGGCCTCCCCCTAAAGCATGTTAATATGGTTCAACCTATAAACCATTAACACAAAACAAAGGAGGAAGCCCATGAGATTTTACACCAAACAACACAAATTTTATTGTGGAATCGACCTTCATGCCAAAAAAATGTATGTCTGTGTCCTCGACAGCGCAGGAGAAATTGTGCTTCACCGAAACATAAACACCGAACGGGAAATCTTTCTCGCGGTAATCGAGCCTTTCCGGGAAGATGTCGTCGTTGCAGTAGAATGTATGTTTACCTGGTATTGGATCGCCGATCTCTGTGCCAAAGAAGCAATACCCTTCGTCCTCGGTCATGCATTATACATGAAAGCCATCCACGGTGGCAAAGCCAAGAATGATAAAATTGATTCTCGAAAGATTGCCGTTTTGTTACGGGGAGGCATGATACCTCAGGCCTATGTCTATCCTGCCAAAATGAGAGCAACACGGGACCTTCTCCGGCGTCGAAACCATTTGATGCGCAAACGTGCAGAACTCTTTGCTCATATACAGAATACTCGTAGTCAGTATAACCTGACAGATCACCTCGGCAGGATCGCGAAGCCTCACAACAGAGAAGGAGTAGTGGAGCGCTTCGACGATCCTTCTGTTCAAAACATGATCGCCACTGATCTTGCAGTGATTACCGCTTATGACCCAATTATAGCGAAAATGGAACGGGACATAATCAGTTCTGCCAAGCACCATGATCCTGTTGCACATGCTCTCCTCAATACCACTCCAGGGATTGGCAGAATTCTATCGCTGGTCATACTTTATGAAATAGAATCTATCAAACGATTTCCACGTGTGCAGGATTTCGTATCATACAGTCGCCTGGTTAAAAGTGCTAAAGAGTCAAACGGCAAAAAATACGGCTCAAGCGGTAAAAAGATCGGTAACGCCCATCTCAAGTGGGCCTTCAGCGAGGCAGCCGTACTTTTCCTTAAGGGAAATGAGCCCGCAAAAAGATACCTTAATAGACTCACTGCAAAGCATGGTAAAGGCAAAGCACTGTCTATCCTGGCACACAAGATTGGCCGAGCAGTTTATTTCATGCTTAAGAACAAAAGACCATTCAATCAAAAAAAGTTGCTTGGTCTTTGAATTGGAGGGGACGGATTAGCCTGTCGTCTAACTGGAGCCTTATGGGTATGAGCATGCATTTGCATCCATCTGGGAGAAGAAAACCCATGCATCAAAGAATGCACATACGATGATATGCCGATTAAAATCCGATAATCCCTTGCTTTGATTGGCAGTCCGTCTCGCTCCTTATAAGTAATAACGCGTCTTTGACTGAGTTTATGTGCCGTAGGCACATTTATACGCCTCAGGCGTATTGGTCAGGTTCTGCCCCTTACCCGAATCTGCAACTAACTGGGAAGGTTTTATCCTTATCCAGACTTTTGAATAGGACGGCATGAGGGCACCCCATAGTTTCTAGGTCGCAGTGAGAAATTCACTCTGTAGTCCTGCTCTATGCAGGATAGAACCTCGATAAGTGTTTGGTGCAGGATCTATTTCCCGTCACCTGCTTTGAAACTAAGTCAGAATGGCTGCCAACAGAAACAAAGGCTCGTTGCACGTTTAGCGAAATAAGTATATTTTTCGTAATGGAGTAGTTTTTCTATTGACAGCCGGAGGCCTTATAAGGGTTAGCTTTACAATATTTATGGGATTCAGCGAATGCTTCTCCTTGTTTCACAAAATCGTCAATAGCTGCTGGCAAATTAACCTGTCTTCTCGCTCCGCATCTTTCACAAACATATTCAGAAGGTTGCTTACTATAATCCAAAATGATATGTTTAGAAATTGGTTTCATTTTTTAAAGCTAACGTACTCTTCAGCGGGCGCGGTTTTTTGCGCTCCGCTGGAAGAGATTGTTATGTGATATCATTTGCTTTTTGCCTGAGCAATTCCTTAAAAATACTATAATCATGATCTGATAAGCTAAATTTTTCAACAAGCTTGTTCAGAATTTGGCCTGAACTAAACCAAGACATAAATGTATCGACACTACCGGCAAAACCCCTGCCGCATTTATCAGATATGGTCTGGTAATCTTGAACTTCAGGAAACAATTTCAGAGTCTGATGGGTTGCGGATGGGAAATCGAAACCTTGCTTCATGAAATATAGAACCCCATAAATATGCCTCAGCCGAATTTCTAAGTGACTTTCAAATGGAATGTTTGCGATTTTTACTGAAGTTGGAGATCCTTCAAGGGATTGGTATTTTGGTCTTTGGTTTTGATGGCGGATTATTTTTCTTTTGAGCGTTCTTTCTTGCTTTTCAGTTGTAACAATTTGTTGTTTTATTTCTCCTTTTCTTGAAATTTCAATTTTTACTTGCTGAAGTGCATCCGAGAATGTCTCATCATCAGTGTCTGGGAACTCATTTCTCAGGTAACCTATTACTTTCTGTTTTATTTCGAATGAAATTAACTGCTGAACTAATGAACTTACTTCCCGTTTTTTGTTAAATTTGTGAAGCTTGGTTTTTAAATATTCATCATACCTATTTTCCGCCAAACTACCTTTGTTAAAAAATTTTACAAAAGTTATCCCTTTCTCTGATTGTTTTTCAAAATCAATTCTCTCTAACAATAATGGATCAGAGTGAGGATTTAATGGGCCATCATAGAAAACTCTCAGATCTGAGCCAATTAAAAATCCGAAATCGGATTTCATTTGCCTCATGTAAGACCTCAATTGCCCTATTACGTAGTCTCTTGTTATATCCTCGGCAGGGCGCTTGACTTCCACAACAATCAGAGATTTTCTATTATTATCATAAATTACCAGATCTGGTCGAAGTGTACCTTCTCGTCCAAGTTGTACTGTTGGTTGTCTTTCAATTTCATTTTTGAATTCTCTCCAACCAAGAACTTCAATTGCCCTTACCACTTGATTTTCGAAATCCCTTTCAGACAAGTTTTGATTGATATTATCTAATAACAGGAAACAAATTTCGTCCCATTTTTCTGAATATTCATTCATGATTCTCTTCCTATATCCTTCTCACATTTATTGACAGGCAAATTTGCCTTGATATAATGATATTTACAATCTTTTCGGGCAAATTTGCCTTGGCTTATTATCTTCAGTTTTGCTATTATTTTTACCAAGTAGGAATACCGTATGTCAACGTATAAAAATACCTTTAAAAGCAGGAAAATACTTGATGAAGTACGGGATGTAATGAGGTTGCATCACTACTCGATTCATACGGAAAGAACGTATTGTGACTGGATTAAACGGTATATACGGTACCACAATATGACCAGCCGGCAGGATTTAATAGATGGGGAAGCTAAGATCGAGGCCTTCCTGACACATCTGGCAGTTGATAAAGACGTGGCTCCTTCAACACAGAATCAGGCAATGAATGCGCTGGTTTTCCTGTATAAACATGTTTTGAAGCAAACCCTTGATCAGGAAATTAATGCTGTCCGAGCATCCAGAAAGATCAATATCCCTATGGTTATGACCAGGGAAGAGGTAGCGCAGATCATTGCTCTTATGGAGGGTGTTCCGCAACTGGTTGTTAAGATACTATACGGCAGCGGGCTTCGCATCATGGAAGCTGTTCGCCTTCGCGTGCAAGATATCGATTATACTTTTAAACAAATCACTGTTCGCTCAGGCAAGGGCGCAAAAGATCGAATTACCACGTTCCCAACCTCAGCAATTCCGTTGTTTCAGAATCATCTCGCAAAGGTGCGGGTGATCTATAACCGGGATCTGGATCAGGGATATGGGGAGGTTTACATGCCAGATGCCCTCTCAAGGAAGTATCCGAATGCCGCGAAGGAATGGAATTGGCAGTATGTGTTTCCAGCCCGTAATCTTGCCGTTGATCCACGTAGCGGCAAACTACGGCGACATCATATAGATCCAAGTGTTATCAATAAAGCCATTAAGGTGGCTGCACGTAAGACAGAACTGACCAAGCGTATAAGCGCCCACACGTTCCGGCACAGTTTCGCAACACATCTTCTTCAGCGTGGCACCGATATTCGGACTATACAGGCCTTATTGGGGCACAAGGATGTATCCACAACCATGATATATACCCATGTGCTACAGCAGGGTGGTCAAGGTGTGTCAAGCCCTCTTGATGACCTTGATATATAAATGAAGAGTTGTGGAACAAATTTATATCTTCATTCCTTTAAGCCTAGAGGTATGTAAGATATATAAAAAACTCTCTGTTTCCCTTGGCCCCTCTGATGGGGGATTCAAATGTTCTGTGAACAGTTAGGCCTAATTCCTTAAAAAAGGCGATAAGATCATTCACAATACTTTTTTGCACGTTCTTATCCCGAATTACGCCACCCTTTCCCACCATACCTTTCCCTGCCTCAAATTGTGGCTTAATAAGGGCAAGGATAAAACAATGCCTATCCGCATGATGCACATTAAATATTCCAACTTATTGTTATTATTGATATTTTGACGTCAATATTTGTTTGAGGCTTATGTCTTCTAAAATTCATTATTTTCAATATGTTATACCGTTTTTCCTAAATATTTGTGCGTTAACCGGATAGGCATAGATAAAACTACTGGGACCCTGATTAGGATATGAATTTCTTTATCCGCTCCATGGCCTCGGCAATGCGTTCTGCTGGTTGGGTATTAGCAATGCGCACATACCCTTCGCCTCTCTCCCCGTAGGCAGAGCCCGGGATCATCCACACGTTACTCTCTTCAAGGAGCTTGAAAGAGAGTTCCTCGGATTTATAGCCCTGAGGGATTTCGCCCCAGCAGTAAAAGGTAGCTCTCGGGGTCAGCATCTCAAGGCCCATCTCCTTCCAGGCCTCCACCACCACATCCCTTCTTTCTGCGAACCTCCTATTACGTTCCTCCATCCAATCAATAGGTCCGGTAAGTGCTGCGATGGAAGCCACCTGGAGGGGATAGTACAATCCCCGATCAGACTGGGATTTAATTTTTGCCATGCCGCTGATGATTTCTTTGTTGCCCAAAAGCATTCCTACGCGCCAGCCAGTGCTGTTGAAGGATTTAGACATGGAGTTCAGTTCAACTCCTACCTCTTTAGCACCAGGGAATTTAAGAAAACTGGGCGGTCTGTATCCATCTAAACAGATATCCATATAGGGATTGTCGCTTACCACCCACACATTAAATTCCTTTGCCCATTCGATGAGCTGTATGAAAAATGTATCATCGGCGGTAGCTGCTGTCGGGTTGTTGGGGATGTTGATCCAGATCATCTTTGCCTTTCTTGCTATATCAGCCGGTATGGCATCCAGATCAGGAAGAAAGTTGTTTTCTTTGAGTAATGGATAAAACTCTACCATGCCTCCCGCAATTTTCACCCCTGCCGCATAAGAGGGATAAGCCGGATCAGAGATCAGTGCTATATCACCGGGATCTAAAAGGCAGTTATGAATCTGGAAGAGTACTTCTGCAGCTCCCAGGCAATATATCACCTCTGTTTCCGGGTCCACCTCCACGCCATGTCGACGCTTGTACCAATCGGCTATGGCATCATAAAAGGGCTTTATAGGATAAGCGGATGGATAGTGATGGTTGTTTGGATCTGATACTGCCTCAGTGAGTGCCTTTAATTGGTGCTCTGTCGGTGTTACATCCGGATCACCCAGACCGAGGTTTATCACGTCTCTACCCTCAGCTATCATGAGCGCTATCTTTTGGTTCATTGCTGGTCCAGCGTAAGCCTCAAAATTGTTTAGTTTCGCTGCTGTCTTCATTTCATCTTTCCTCCTGAATGGTTTTATCTTCATAGACATTACAGATGCAGCATAAAAATGTGCCCGGCTCGGTCGCACTGAGGTTCTTCATGCCGTGCGGCTCCATGCTGGGCACGTAAATGCTGTCGCCCGGATTGCAGATCACCTTTTCAACCATTTCATCGGTTTCGGGATCGAAGCGCCAGCACTCGAATTGACCGCTCGTAATGTACATGGTTTGAACATAGAAATGGTTATGGATGGGGATCTTACCCTCAGGCTGGGCAGTGAAAAATCTGAGGCCATATTCTGGCTGACCATCTTTGTCTTTCCCGGTTTTGGACAGCCAGCGAATACTGATGCCCTTGACATCGTTCAGCTTATCTTTGTAAGAGATCTTTTCTACCTTGATCTCATCAATATCCTTCCAGTTCAAGACTTCCATCGTCTCCTCCTTTGAAATGAGAGGCAACAGTGCCAAATTATTTAGCCATTCTATTTAGTACGCCCACGGTAACGGCCATCTTTGGCCTGCAAAAATGTTTATCATGGCAGGTCTGAAATCTGCATTTATGTATTATTAAAGGTAAACTCATAATAAATACAATATAAATACAAATGTGATCAAGGTCAAACTTTTTTTTGATGCAAAATCAGATTTGTATATTTGATTCCGTGAAAAAGCTGAAAGGCTCTTGAAGTCGCAGGTACGATATTGAGCACTAGAGGTGGAGGCCTTCTTTCTCTTCTAAAAAGAGCCCATTATCTCATCAACGGACCTCTTGATATGTGCAGCACTGGAAATACGAAGCTTAACCTCATCTTTTGCTTTAATGGCCTGAATGATTTCCAACGTTTCGGCAAAAAAGGATTGTGGTTCGATTTCGCGTGGAATAGCCAGCCAGAAGCGGAGGTAATGACCAAGCATCCGCTCGAGTAGTTGGACCAGTTGGCTGTTTTTGGCCGCCCTGAAAAGGCTCCGATGGAAGTTGACGTCGAGTTCAATCATTTTTTTGTTGCTTGATGTATCTTTGATTTGCAGGATCTCTTTCTCCAGTTCTCCCAGGGCAGCGGATTCCTTGGCGGTTATGCGATTCATGGCCCAGATGTTGGCCTGAACTTCTATAAGAGAACGTATCTCTGTAATCTCTTTGATCCGGTCCAAGCTGAGGGGAGTCACCATGAAATGGGTACCGTCGCGCAAAACCCATGCATCTGCCTGGAGGAGAATCATGGCTTCTTTCATTGGGGTGCGGCTGACCCCGAAAGATTCGGCCAACTCACTCAGATTGAGGATGCTCTCCGGCTTTAGGTCCAGCCAAATGATCTTTTCCCTCACTAATTCGTAGATCTTCGTTGGTTCCATTCCTAACCTTACTTTTTGTACTCAGATTGCGTTTAGCCTTGGTTTTTTATCAGCAAGAAGCACTCGAAAATAAACCGGTGCTCAGACTGGTTTCCGCCAAACATTCTGGAATTCTGAATACGCTTTGTATTAAAAAATTGGTAACCGTTCACGGGTTTAAAGGTTGTATCCTTGTACCCAAACTCCATTTTGAAGGCGTATTTATGTGAGAAATGCCTGGCTTCGTCACTCCCAATCTGAAAATTGGCGGCGCATTGGCAATTCTGTGGCAAAACCCACATTTGTTACGGGGATTTCCGTTATCAACTTTCAGTTTTTTCCCTAATCCCTGGCCCAGACCTGCCTACCGCCCCCTGTCTGCCGTGCCGGCACAGGCAGGCAGCGGGGCAGGCAGGCCTGGCTTTCCAACCCGTTGTGCAAGGACTTCCGGCGTAGAATTCAGTCCGATTTTGGCAAGAAAGCAAATCAAGTCGCGCCAGGGCGGGCAGGGCAGGCCTGAACGTTGAACCACGCCTGTGCCCCGATTTATCGGGGGGCGGGCAGGTCTGAACCTGTGAACGCTTACAAAAATTGTAAAGATGTATGTATTATAAATACAGAATCAATTTAGATCAAATAATTTTTCGATGGATCTCCAAATTTTTATTTCTAATTCCTTGAAGAAAGCTGAAAAGCCCTGCAAGGGAAAGTTCCGGGGCAGGGCAATCCTCTACATTTGAAAGTAGTCTCAAGTAAATATTTCTCGAGGTGTATATAAGCATGTTATCATCACCCAAATAGGCGGAGTTAATTCTTTTACTTACCTTCCTTATTATCACCTTCTTTCTTATTCGGATATTTAAGATATATAAAAAACTCTCTGTTTCCCTTGGCCCCTCTGATGGGTGATTCAAATGTTCTGTGAACAGTTAGGCCTAATTCCTTAAAAGAGACGATCAGATCATTCACAATACTTTTTTGCAAATCCTTATCCCGAATTACGCCACCCTTTTCCACCATACCTTTTTCAGCCTCAAATTGTGGCTTAATAAGGGCAAGGATGAACCCCTTTTTTTCTAAATGTTTCAGTGTAGCGGGCACAACCGTTCTTAATGAGATAAATGATGTATCAATCACTACACCATCAATATGTTCTCCTATTTCCGATTTTGATAGCTGCCTGATATTGGTTCTCTCTAATACCACAACCCGCGGATCATTTCTTAGTGACCATGCCAGTTGTCCATATCCTACATCAACAGCAACGACCTTTTTTGCACCATATTGAAGGAGGCAATCGGTAAATCCCCCAGTGGATGCCCCCACATCCAGAATGGTAAGTGCCTTTACATCTATTGAGAATTCTTTTAAGGCTGCCTCAAGTTTAATTCCGCCTCTGCTCACATAGGGATGATCAGGACCAATGAGGTTAATGGAAGACGAGGGATTTATAAGATAGCCAGGTTTATCTACCATTTTTCCATTAACCTTTACCATACCGGCCATTATTATGCCTCTTGCCCTTTGTAGGCTCACAATTAACGCTTTTTCAACCAAGAGCTGATCAAGTCTTTTCTTTAGCTGGACCATGGTAGTCAGAAATTAAATTTCAAATGTCAAAGCTCAAAATACAAAACAAACTGATGATGAATGCAGGTTTTGATATTTAGTCATTTGGATTTGATTTGTCATTTGTCATTTCTATCGTAGTCACATAGCTTTCTGGCCTCTTCTATGATCTTTTTTCTGTCGATCCCGTATTGTTTTCGTAAAAGGTCCTGAGGGCCATGCTCAACAAACGTATCTGGAATTCCAAGCCGTTTTATTATTATATTTGACAATCCCTGATCAGCAAAGAACTCCAGAATAGCGCTTCCAAATCCACCCTGGAGTGTATTTTCTTCTACGATTAAAACTTTTCCAGCGCTTGCAGCCATGTCAGATAGCCGCTGATCCAATGGTTTTACAAATCGACAGTTAACAACACTCACTGAGTACCCCTCCTTTTTTAGATCCATAGCAGCATCAAGGGAAGGGTGCACTCTGTTTCCAAGGGCTAAGATGAGACAGTCTTTTCCATCAGTTAAAATCTCTGACTCGCCTATGGGGATTTTTTTATACTCATTTTCCATTGGAACCCCCATACCTTTCCCTCTCGGATAACGAATGGCAACCGGGCTATGGGCATTAAGTGCGGTGTATAGCATATGCCTTAATTCATTTTCATCCTTTGGGGCCATGATAACCATATTCGGGATGATTCTGAGGTAAGAGAGATCAAAGGTACCATGATGTGTAGGTCCATCCTCACCTACTATGCCGCCCCTGTCGAGGGCAAAGATGACAGGCAGATTAGGAAGACACACGTCATGGATTATCTGGTCAAGGGAGCGCTGTAGAAAGGTAGAGTAGATGGCTACCACAGGTTTAAATCCCTCTGTAGCCAGGCCAGCAGCAAATGTTACAGCATGTTGCTCAGCAATACCTACATCTATGAAGCGATCTGGATATACTTTGGCAAACTCGGTAAGCCCTGTCCCTTCGGGCATAGCTGCAGTAATAGCAAATAATTTTTTTTCTTTGTCGGCAAGTTCAATCATGGTCCTGCCAAATACCTCTGTATAAGATGGTGGCTCTTGATTCGATTTTTTTTTGGTAAGACCGGTAGCTATGTCAAATGATCCAATACCATGAAAAAGAGTGGGGTTTTTCTCTGCTGGCGCATAACCCTTTCCCTTGGTAGTTAAAACATGCACAAGAACCGGTCCGTCTAAGTGGGCAACATCTGCAAAGGTTTTAATAAGAAGATTAAGATCATGACCCTTTATTGGGCCTATATATCTAAATTTCAGGGCCTCAAAAAGCATACCTGGGGTGATGAGGCCAATCAGAGAATCTTCACTCTTTTTTAAAAGGGCAAATACATTTTTACCGACACCTGGTATTGAAAGGAAAAAATTTTCCAGATTTCTTTTCAGGCTAACGAATCTGGGTTCTGATATTTTTCGGCTGATATAGGAGGACAGTGCTCCAACGTTTTTGGCGATTGACATCTCATTGTCATTCAGGACAACAATCAAATCTCTCTCGGTATGACCTGTTTGATTAAGCGCTTCAAAGGCCATCCCAGCAGTCATAGCTCCATCACCAATAACTGCAATGACCTTATTTTTTTCGCCCTTGACATATTTTGCTGTTGTGATACCCAGCGCTGCAGATATAGAGGTTCCTGAGTGACCGGTGTTAAAGGTATCGTAAGGACTTTCCTCTCTTTTGGGAAATCCACTTATCCCTTTGTGTTTCCTTAAGGTATGGAATCTTTCCCTTCGGCCAGTGATAATCTTATGGGCATATGCCTGATGACCAACATCCCAGATGATTTTATCTTGTGGAGCATTGAACACGTAGTGGAGCGCAATGGTTAATTCCACTACCCCGAGGCTTGGTGCCAGGTGTCCTCCGTTTCGTGAAACCGTTTCAACAATAAGGTCCCGTATTTCACTGGCCAGTATCTCTAAATCGGCTATTTTTAAGCCTTTTAAATCGGCCGGACTATTTATGTGATCAAGTAAAGACTCTTTTGATTTAGTATTTTTATTTTCTTGTTTCATTTTTTTAAATCGTCTGTTGTCTGTTGTCCGTGGTCCGTGGAAAAATTCCTCAATTCCTTAATTTAAAATTCCCAATCCTTACTGCCTATTGCCTACTCGTTCCTCTCCCTACGCCTTTCTTTGAATAATATATCGAGCCAGGTCTCTTAGTGGTTCTGCCCTGTTATCAAATCTTTTAAGGGACTCTATTGCATTATTAATTAGTTCTTTTTGAATTTTTTTTGACTCAGCGGTCCCAAAAACAGACGGATAGGTAATCTTTCCTTTCTCCTTGTCACTGCCTGTTCCCTTGCCCATCAATCCCTTATCACCTTCTATATTTAAGATATCATCGGCGATCTGAAAGGCCAGTCCTATTTGCTGCCCGTAGCTGTTAATAGATTTTTGCTCATCCTTATTGCCTCCTGCCAGAATGGTTCCTGCTGTAACAGAGGCAGCTATAAGAGCTGCAGTTTTGTGTCTGTGGATATATTCCACTACAGAAGGATCTGACTCTTTACCTTCGTAGGTAATATCCACTACCTGTCCGCCTACCATACCTTTGTAGCCAGCGGCTGAGGCAATCAAATCTATTACCCTTAACAGCGCGTTTTTCTCAACCTTTTTTTCTGCTCCATAGCCTGCCATCAAGTTAAATGCAAGGGTTAGCAGGCCATCTCCAGCCAGAAGCGCTACTGCCTCCCCAAACACCTTATGGTTTGTTGGTTTACCTCTACGGAGGTCGTCATTATCCATTACCGGAAGATCGTCGTGAATTAAGGAATAGGTATGAATGAGTTCGATTGCGCAGGCAACAGGCACAACACTATCAGTAGATCCTCCAACTGCCTCTGCACCGACTATGCAGAGAATCGGCCTGATTCTCTTTCCTCCGGCAAAGAGGCTATAATTCATTGCCCTGATAACATCACTCGCCAGTCCGGATGGGTTGGGCATGAATTTTTTTAATGCCTTATCCACGAGAGTTTTTCTTTCATCAAGATACTTTTCAATTTTTATCGACACCTTCATTTGCCTCATATTCAAATGGTTCTCTTTTAATGCCGCCCTCATCTTTAATCAGGATAGACACTCTTTTTTCTGCTTCTTCTAATTTATTAAAACAAAATCGTGATAAACCAACCCCTTTTTCAAAGATCTTGAGTGATTCTTCCAGGGGCAGGTCACCGCTCTCCAGCCGTTTTACAATCTCCTCCAATTCTCTCATCGCATCTTCAAATTTATTTTCTTTCATTATCTTTCTAATCCCCCACTTATCTCGATTAGTTTTATAGGGTCAATCCGCCTATTATTTAGCCTTATGCCGAAGTGGAGATGAGGTCCGGTTACCCTTCCTGAAGAACCAGCAAGCCCAATTATAGCACCTTTTTCCACTACTTGACCTACCTTCACAAGATCCTTGCTTAAGTGGAAGTACATGCTTTGAATGCCTCCCCCATGATCAATAATTATACTCAGCCCGCTAAAAAAAAGATTTTCCACCAGGGCTACTATTCCCCTATTAGTGGCCTTGATCGGGTCACCCTCTGCCGCTTTAAAATCAACACCTGAATGTGGGGACCTTTGCATGCCATTAATGATGGATCGACGCCCAAAGGGACCTACAATTATTCCAGGCACCGGCCTTATCCACCTTCCCATCCATAATGGATTTTTACCAGAGCTTATAAAAAGCTCTTTTATTGTTTTGGATTCTCGCCTTACCCTTTTCAAGGTGTTGGAATCAAGCTCGACCATTTCTTTTGGGAGAGTCAAACTTCTGGTACCATAATCCCTTGAGAGCACACTCACTGTTATTGCATGTGTTTTATTGCTGTCAGTAAGATTAATTTTAAGTTTATACCTTCCTGGCTTTGTAGTCAAATCTACCCCGATAAAGCCCTCCCGAGCATCATTTTTAGTTTCATAGAGAAGGGTAATCTTTTTCCCAATCCAGGTTACTGTGGGTTTGACTTTCCCCAATTTCTGGATAGATAAAAGGGCTACCTCACCTTGCCCTATCTGAGATGGTGTCAGGGTAATATCGAGGCCAGATGAAGCGCGTGTTTCCGCAGTTGATAGGAAGAAGAAAAATAAGATTATTAAAAGTAGACGAATTATCTTTTCCATACCCTTTACTGCTTACTCCTTACTGCCTACTGTCTTTTTCACCAGGCCTTTGATACTGCCCCTGGCGAGAAGAATGCTGACTTCATCACCAGTTTTTACTTGCACAGAATCCTTAACGATATTCATCTCTGGCAGTTTTCTGGTGATACTATAACCTCTTTGCAAGATAGATAAAGGGTTTAATGAATCCAACCTATCCTTAATAGAGCGAACGCTTCCACCTTTCTTATCTAAGAGGCCTTTTAGGGCCTGTGTAAGAGAGCGATTATAGAAGGCCAATTCTTGTGATAGCATGGTTATATTATGAGATGGGCTATTCAACACGAATGTTTCATTTATGGCCTTAAGGTATTTGAAATTATCATTAATGCATACTTTTTCTGTTTTGAGCAAACGGTTGTATATTTCGTCAAGCCTGAGCCAGATATCGGCAAGATTGCGTCTCGGATCCCTTATCCGGGAGGATAGATTTTTTGCTTTATCCTTGATTCTTTCAATAATGCTATTGAGGGATGTTTCAAGCCTAAATGAAAGGCTTTTAATATTTTTCTCGAGGGTTTCTTTTTCTTGTACAATGAACTCAGCGGCACCTGATGGTGTAGGCGCCCTGAGATCTGCTGCCAGATCAGAGATAGTCAAATCTACTTCGTGACCAACTGCTGACACAACAGGGATTGTTGAGCGTCTTATTGCATATGCTATTTCTTCCTGGTTAAAGGGCCATAGGTCTTCCAATGAACCGCCGCCTCTTGTCAAGACAATAACATCAACAGCAAGCTCCCTGTTTACTATGTCGAGGGCTTCTACAATATCAGCTGCTGCCTCATCACCCTGGACCCTGACAGGGACTATTGTAACATCCAGGTGAGGCATTCTTCGATAAGAAATTCTTAAGAAATCTCTCACAGCTGCTCCTGTAGGAGAGGTGATTACAGCAATTCTTTTTGGTAAAAATGGGATAGGTCTTTTTTTCTCCTCGTCAAATACTCCTTCAAGAAATAATTTCTTTTTTACCTGTTCAAATGCAGCGGCAAGGGCACCCACGCCTAGAGGCTCCAAATAGTCGAGAATAATTTGATATTCTCCCCTGGGTTCATATAATCCTATTCTGCCTCTCACAATTACCTTCATCCCATCTTCTGGTATAAATTTAAGGTAATATGCCTGCATTTTGAACATAACTGCCCTGATCTGGGCATTTTCATCTTTAAGGGTCATGTAATAGTGCCCTGAGGAAGGGTGGGCAAAGTTTGAAATTTCTCCTTCTACCCACACAAAATCAAATTTTTCCTCAAGGAGGGATTTTATCTCTGCGGTCAGGGCACTAACCGTGTAGATTTTTGGTGGTTGAAAGGGTAAATCCATAATGGATATTCGCTAAAACTCAAGATTTTTCGGTGTTCTGGGGAAGGGGATTACATCCCTGATATTGGCAAGGCCGGTTACAAGCTGCATGAGGCGCTCAAAACCCAGACCAAAACCGGAATGGATAGCTGTGCCATGCTTTCTGAGGTCCAGGTACCACCAGTAATCAGCAGGATCCAAGCTTGCTTCTTTTATCCTGTTGAGCAAGGTGTCATACACATCTTCCCGCTGACTGCCTCCAATAATTTCACCAATTCCTGGCAGGAGAATATCCATGGCCTTTACTGTCTTATTGTCTTTATTCACTTTCATATAAAAAGGCTTTATCTCTTTTGGATAATCGGTTACTGCCACTGGCCTTTTGAAATAGTCGCACAGATAACGCTCGTGTTCTGACTGTATGTCACTTCCCCACGTAGGAGAAAATTCAAACTGTTTTCTCGCCTTCAATAATATCTCTATTGCTTCTGTGTAGGTAAGGCGCTCAAAGTCGTTGTTAATAATAGTATCAATGATAGATATAAGATTTTTATCAACAAAACGATTAAAGAAATCTATATCATCTTTACAGTTTGTTAATATATAGGCAAGCGTGCTTTTAATAAGTTCCTCGCCGAGGTCTATGTTTTCCTTGAGATCACAGAATGCCATCTCAGGCTCAACCATCCAGAACTCAGCTAAATGTCTATAAGTGTTGGAATTTTCTGCCCTAAACGTTGGGCCAAAGGTATATACATTACCCAGGGCAAGGGCGTAGACCTCTGCTTCTAACTGCCCGCTGACCGTCAAATTGGCTGGTTTACCAAAAAAATCTTCTGTAAAATCTACCGTACCACCCTTATTTTTAATTTCCTGGAGATTAAGGGTAGTTACCTTAAACATATCACCGGCACCCTCACAATTGCTGCCTGTAATGATTGGGGAATGAAGATAGAGAAAGCCTCTTTCATGAAAAAAGCTATGAATGGCATAGCTCATGGCATTCCTGATTCTCGCCACTGCCCCAAAGGTGTTTGTTCTTGGTCTGAGGTGGGCTATTGTTCTAAGATATTCGAAGGAGTGCCTCTTTTTTTGCAATGGATATGTGTTAGGATCAGTCCAGCCAACTACATTTACCTCTATTGCTTGCACTTCCACCTTTTGTCCCTTTCCCGGTGATTCTGCTAAGATTCCTTTCACAATCACCGAGCAGCCGGTTGTCAATTTTAAAATCTCATCGGTGTAATTAGCCATTGTGCTTTCAGCTATTACCTGTATATTTTTTATGGTAGAGCCATCATTGATCTCAAGAAAAGAGAATCCTCCTTTTGATTCTCTCTTAGTCTTTACCCATCCCATAATAGTCACTTCTGATCTGAAGTCGTTTGACTCGATTAGCTCTGCTATTTTTTTTCTTTGTATCATCTTCTTAGATATATTTTTTTTCGAACTCTCGCATAAATGTAACAAGCTCTGTTACACTGTCTATAGTAATAGCATTGTATAGAGAGGCTCTGCAACCACCCACAGACTTGTGACCTTTAAGGCCAATTAGTCCATTTTGTGTGGCCTCAGCAAGAAACCTTTCTTCTGTTTTTTTATCAGGGAGGCGAAAGGTAACATTCATCAGTGAACGACTGTTCACCTCTGCAGTACCCTGATACACGTCGCTATTGTCTATTACGTCATAGATCAAGGAAGCCTTTTCCTTATTTATCCGCTCTATTTCTTTCAATCCACCTATTGTTTCCTCAAGCCATTTAAGCACTAAATCTATGACATAAATAGCAAATGTGGGAGGTGTATTAAAGAGAGATCTGTTGTCTTTGTAAGTTGTGTACTTGAGCATAGTTGGCAGGGTATCCGGTACCCTTTGTAGCATATCCTCCCTGATAATAACCATGGCTATTCCTGATGGGCCGATATTTTTTTGTGCGCCTGCATACACAAGCCCGAATGGCTTTACATCAATGGGTCGGCTCATAAAATCAGATGACATATCCGAAATGAGTGGTATACCCTCTCCATTGGGGAATTGTTGCCACTGTGTTCCCTTGATAGTATTGTTTGAGGTAAAGTGGAGATACGATGCCTGTTTGTCTGCTGTAAAATCATAAGGAAGGTAGGTAAAATCCTTATCCTCTGATGAGGCAATGACCCTCACGTCTTTTCCCTGAATCTGAGCCTCTTTAATAGCCTTTGTTGACCAGGTGCCGGTGTTTATAAAGTTCAAAGGCCTCCCTGGTAAGGCAAGGTTCATGGGAATCATACAGAATTGCAGGCTCGCACCTCCTTGGATAAAAAGGACATGGTAATTTTCGTCTAAGCCCAGCAATCGTTTTGTCCTATTAACCGCATCATTGAGAACTTCATCAAATAAGGGAGATCGGTGGCTGGTTTCTACAATAGACATTCCCGAGCTAGAGAAGTTAAGAAAATTCTCTTTTATTTCCTTTAAAACCGGAAGTGGCAGTGCTGCAGGGCCAGGATTAAAATTGTGAACCCGTTTTTCCATAATAGATCTCCGATCAATTTTCCTTAAAATTTTCTTTTATCATTTGAGAAACGATTTCCAGTCCATCAGGATTCAGGTCATAAGGAGGCTTATCAGCCAAATCCGCCTCTATAATAGTATCGTTATATGGCAGAAACCCTAAGAAATTAAAGTCATCCATGTTGTTAAGCAGGAAATCCTTATCTTTTTGAGACCTGATCTTATTTCCCACAATGAGCAAATCCTTGATTCCCAGCTCCTCAGATAATCTTTTTATTTCATGAGCAGTTTCCATACTTCTTCTTCCCGGCTCAACAACCACTATCATCTTATCAACGGCTCGGGCCGTTCCTCTACCCAGGTGTTCTAAGCCTGCCTCCATATCCAGAATTACGACCTCATCTCGGGTAAGTATTAAATGCGTGACAAGAACCTTCAAGAGAACGCTTTCTGGGCAAATACAACCCCCTTCTGCTGCCTTGACACCGCCTAAGACCATTAGTTTTACACCATCGGCGTCTACGGAAAGCTTTTCCGGCAAATCACTTACCTTCGGGTTTATCTTAAAAAAGCCCCCCATAGTCCCAACCTTTGAATCAGTCCTTTCCTCGATAAGGGATTTCATCTTAGAGATAGGCGTTATCTTAGAGGCATTTTTTGCGCCCAGGGCCTGGGCGAGATTTGCGTCAGGGTCCGCATCAATGGCCAGGACAGTTTTTCCCCTCATTTGCAAAGATTTTATCAGGAAGGCGGCAAATGTTGTTTTGCCCACACCTCCTTTACCGCTAATAGCAATTTTCATAATATTACCAATCTTTAGTTATCCGTTAACCGTTATCCGTTCAACGAGATACACTAAGGTCTAATGTCAACGGACAACGGTGAACGTTAGTATTGTCCAAGGGTTAAAGGTCAGCAATTCCCATAAACTAACCTCTGTATACTGACTACTGACACTACCTGGCCTTTGCTATCAGAGGATAAACAATCATACTGACAAGTTCAGCAATATCCTCGGTAGAAAGAAGATTATTCTTGATTGAGCTATCAAATAAAATTGTTCCATTAGGTGGAAATTCCTCATCTCCTTGCCATATAACAAAGGTTATAGGTGTCTTTGGAAATGCCTGAATAGTGACAGACACATCTCCCATGGATGATGTTTGCGCAGCAAAAAGTTCCTGTGCCACTACCGGTAGCTTATCTGGATTATCACCAAACGCGGCAATAAACGGATCTTTTGTTCTGGCGTTAAAAGAGCTGAGATAAAACCTTGCTGAAGGAATTTCCTGATAGGCAATAAGCTCTCCTGTCAGATCTTCTTTCTTAGCGTTATTCAGGTAATGCAATATCAATATTTTTTCTTTTATTTTAATCTCCTTATCGGAATCCTGAGTGAAGATGAGATCTGGCCAGCTAATATTAACCATCCGATTCAAGAACATAATTTGTATACTGTCCGGCTTATTGGCTTTTTCAACAAACTCACCGCCGCTTAACCGGCACAGATGTAATGGATTTTTTTTGCTTATTTCCTCTTTTCCAATCTCCAGGGCCTTTTTATAGTCATCTATTCTTGCCATTCTGTTCTCGTCTTGTAAAATTTTTTGATTTTGCTATAAATAAAATATTGCAAAGGCAATCTGTAAAATTATTAAATAACCTTAGGATTATTTTATTTAAGTAAAAGCGAATAAAAAGTCAATGAGATTGCTATGAAAAGAAAGAAAAAAAGGGGGCGGGTTGATCATACAAGGAATAAAAAAGAAGAAAACAGGACATTACTTGATAAACCATTTAGAGGTTTAAGTGAAGATCTGAAAGTTTTTGATAAAAGAAAAGAGCCTGTTTCGCTGCATTCTCTATCTGAGAGTAATAGGGAAAAAAGTGATGAGGATCTCTTTCAGTCAGCAATGAAAGATGTTATCCCCTTAAAGTATGATAAAAACAAAATCATAACAGCCTTTGTAAAAGAAGAGACGTTACCTGAACGGTCTCTTGAGCCTCATAAGAAGGCAGGAGAAGATTTTTCAAACCTGGTGAAAGAATCGAGCGCCTGGGATGTTTCTTTCAGTGATGAGTATATGGAGGGAGCAGTTTCTGGTGTTGGTCCGAAGATCATGAAAAGACTCAAAAGAGGTGAATTTTCCATTCAGGATTATATTGACCTGCATGGCTTTACAAAAAAAGAGGCAGAAACTGTTGTTGATGAATTTATAATCAAGAGCTATCATAAGGGTATGAGGTGTGTGCTTATTATTCACGGAAGAGGATTAGGCTCTCTTAATCATAAACCAGCCATAAAAAGGGAGCTTCCGGTTTGGTTTAGAAGGGGTATTTTAAAAAAAATAGTCCTGGCATTTGTAACTGCTAAGCCCTGTGATGGAGGGGCAGGTGCGTTATATGTCTTATTGAAAAAGAGGTAAATGAAGTTATAAGTGAGCTAAAGTACTTAAAGTGCCTAAAGTTAACGTGTCTCTGCGCTATGGCGGCTATAGCCCTATGTTTCTCTCAACTTTAGGTGTTTATAAAATCTTTACCGATTAACCCCTAATGGAAGTTTATGCATAAATATTTCGTAACTACTCAGGTTCAAAGCTCCACGGTTCATGCCTGCCCGCCCGCCGGCAGGCGGGTCAGTAGTCCGTTGTGTATGTATTTCTAAGAAATTAATTTGTTTGGTGGATTTATTCACTTAGGCACTTCAAGATAAGGGATTCTTGGTTTTAGGATTTAGCATCACTTTAGGCACTTCTAACTTTAGATCACCCTGGCCCAGACCTGGTATGCAAGGGTTAAATTTCATAGCTCCCGCTTACTTAGTGCTAAAGGGACAATAGCTTGTTATGATCACATCGCGCCAGGGCAGGCTTTAGGCACTTATTATGATAATAATCGGGCTGACAGGTGGTATAGGGAGTGGAAAAAGTTCTGTGGCAGAGATGTTTAAAGATGAGGGGGCATATGTAATTGATTTTGATTATCTTGCCCGTGTTGTTGTGGAGCCTGATACGCCTGCCTGGAGAGATATTGTTGACTATTTTGGTCAGGAGATCCTATCTCCTGATAGAACCCTGAATCGTTCTAAGCTTGCAGAAATTGTCTTTTCTGATGCACAGAGCCGAAAGGCCCTGGAAGGCTTTACCCACCCCAGGATATTTGAGAAAAGGGACACTCTTATTAAGGACATTAAAAAGAAAGACCCGAAAGCTATTGTTATTGTAGATATTCCCCTTTTATTTGAATTGAGTTTGAAAAAAAAATTTGATAAGGTTATTTTAGTTTACGTATCAAGAGATGTTCAAATTAGGAGAGCGATACAACGAGGCATTCTCACAAAAGAAGAGGTAGAAAAAAGGTTAAAGGCCCAGATTAATATAGAGAAGAAGAAACTACTTTCGGATTACATCATAAATAACGAGGGGAGCTTGAAGAATACCAGGGATCAGGTAAGGAAGGTGACCCACGAATTAAAAAAGTTGGAAAAAAAGAGGTAAATTCAAAATGTTTCTAACGATTAAACGAGAAACCTACAAGGCAGGGGATGTTATATTTGAGGAGGGCAGTCATGGTCTCGCTGTTCATATTTTACATTCAGGGAAGGTGGAGATTAGCAAGACGGTTCAAGATAGAAAGATTGTTGTGGAGATATTAGGGCCTGGTGATATTTTTGGCGAGATGAGTTTCATTGATCATTCTCCCAGATTGGCTACTGCTATTGCACTTGAGGATACAGTTTTAGAGTTAGTGGATAAGGATTTTTTAGATAAGGAATTTAACCAAATAGACTCAGATTTTAGAGAGATAGTAACTACCCTTGTCAGGAGATTGAGAAAAACCACACAGCGTCTGGTTTCTTTGCCCAGGCGAATAGGGAAAAGAGTAAGCGGAAAGATTAGCATCTCTTTCCAAAAGGCAGATGATTTTTTTAGAGCCTATATTGCTAATCTTGGAGAAGGGGGACTATTTATTCATACTACAAAGAATTTACCAGTAGGGTCCGTTTTAGACCTTGAATTCAGCCTTCCTGATAGCAACCAAGCAATCACTACCAAGGGCAAGGTAGTGTGGATAAGGCCTCAAGATATGAGCACTGAAAAGATGCCCCCGGGGATGGGAATCCAGTTTATTGATATGAATCCCAACGACAACGAATTTCTTAAAAACTACCTCGCAAAGTTTGGGTCTTCATGATTTTCAATTAATTCCCTAATCAACCACCTAAAAAACCTTTTCCTGGTAGTTTTCAACTATATCTCCGAAAATAGATCTCTCATTATCTACAAGTTTTCTCTTTTAAACCTGTTTTGAATAATGGAAATTCTGCTTTAATGAAGGTAACTTTTCAATAAGTTCGGATGATTCCATGCCATTGCCATTTGCCGTCATTGCGAGGAGCGGAGCGACGTGGCAATCTCGTTACTGTAATATAGATTGCTTCGCTTTGCTCGCAATGACAGAACCCGAATTTATTGAGAAGTTACCAATGAAGAAGTGAATTTTTCAACCCTATTGTGATACGACCTACTCATGCCTTAGTGCAACGATGGGATCTACCTGGGCAGCGCGGGCCGCGGGATAGAGCCCGAAGACAATGCCGATTACCGCGCTGATACAGAGGGGGAGCACAATACTCCATGGGGTGATGACCGTGGGCATGTC